>Ga0153980_1000040_pt1 | contig 136354 bp, 114 predicted proteins | sample TSGA064MetaG_FD_104722 | JGI IMG/M metagenome (GOLD analysis project Ga0153980, IMG submission 104722) | Attine ant fungus gardens microbial communities from Georgia, USA - TSGA064 MetaG | ecosystem: Host-associated > Fungi > Mycelium > Unclassified | place: USA: Georgia, Magnolia Springs... | reverse complement strand
GGAGGCTTAGCTCAGCTGGGAGAGCATCTGCCTTACAAGCAGAGGGTCGGGGGTTCGATCCCCTCAGCCTCCACCATATACGCCGGTGTAGCTCAACTGGTAGAGCAACTGACTTGTAATCAGTAGGTTGGGGGTTCAAGTCCTCTCGCCGGCACCATTAATGCCTGGAACCGTGGTGTAGTTGGCCTAACATGCCTGCCTGTCACGCAGGAGATCGCGGGTTCGAATCCCGTCGGTTCCGCCATTAATCTAAAAATTAAATAAGGCTCGGTAGCTCAGTCGGTAGAGCAGAGGACTGAAAATCCTCGTGTCGGCGGTTCGATTCCGTCCCGAGCCACCATGTAATCCTGGAGGATTAGCGAAGTGGCCAAACGCATCAGACTGTAAATCTGCTCCCGTACGGGTTCGGTGGTTCGAATCCATCATCCTCCACCAGTTTTTCGAGTCATTAGCTCAGTTGGTAGAGCACCTGACTTTTAATCAGGGTGTCGAAGGTTCGAGCCCTTCATGACTCATCTTTTAAAAAAGAGTGATTGATCATTAATTTGATTAATCGCTCTTTTTTGTTATAGATAAATATATTAATAATGTGGAAACTCTAATAAAGACTGAAAAAGGCGATGCTGCGCAAGATATGATAAAATAATAGAAAAAAGCAGAGTGGTGGCGTTCATTATATGAAGCTCATACCTGATCTAAAACAACAAATCGAAGCAATTATAGGTACTACATTGGACGAATTCGTGATAACTATAGAAGAATGGAATCAATATGGATTAAGCTCAGCTTATCGTAGAACTGTTCCAGTGGCTCATAATACTCTTACAAAAGAGGCCGAAGGTTTCATACGTGATGATGAGATGATGGTTGGTTTGGCTAAGGATGTAAGCAGTTGGCGTACACAAGACCTTATATATTTTAAAGTCGGGATGAACGAGGAAGAAGGTACTGTTTTATATTGGGTATGTTCTGTTGATGCCGTTACGCTGGAAGTTCAGCGTTTAATTGAACTTCTCATTAGTAATCATAAGGAATCGTTAGATGAAGAACAGCCTGTGATATATGAAAATGATAGAGAACAACAGCTTGCTGAATTGGGACAATGGCTTCGGAAGCAGATGGAGCAAACAGTCCAGCAGGAGCCTATTCCAGATCGTTTTTCATTGGATGGAGAATTCAATACAGAGAAAATCCCATTTTTAATTCAATGTGAGACACCTGATGCTCATCGCATACGTTCGAAGGAATTGAATAAGTTGCTCGAAAGTTATTTCGGTGAAGAGATTATACTGATTCCTGTGGGAGCGCAGGAGTGGGTGTTTCTAGGTGATGAACATATTGTCACTGGCGAAGCTGAAGAGGATACGACGGAAGCCAGAAAGGATTTACTGAATGCCTTTTGTCAGGGGCTCTATGAATTGGTAGCCAGTGAATGGGCGGGCGTATTTCATTTGTCTGCATCCTTACCATGTATCCCTGCAAAGCAGCTATCTCCTGTCACGGCACTTCTTCAAGAGAGTGTACACTTGGGCAGGGCTTTCCATGTCGCACAACACATCCATCTCCCTTGGGATCTGCAACTCGAACGTTTGGTAGATAGCATTCCTGTACAACAACGTCTTCGTTTTATACAGGAAACGGGCAAAGGTACTGTGTTATTTAGTGATAGTGAGACACTGGCTACGCTGGAGACCTTCTTCAATCTCGATTGTAATGTGAGTGAGACGGCAAAGCGACTCTTTATTCATCGTAATACTTTGGTATATCGTTTGGATAAGATCAAACAGGAGATTGGATATGATGTCAGAAACTTCGAAAGTGCTGTTCTAGTGCGACTTTTATTGCTTATGTACAAAGTGACGAAAAAGCTTTGATATTTTTGTGCAGTTTGCGAATAGTCAAACATCATGCAGATGGGTTAATATAAAACTACAAAATGTATTCGATTACAAAATTGAGGAGGCAACAATCATGGCTGGTGTACGTTTAGAGCATATTTTCAAAAAATACCCGGGTTCTGATAAAGCAACAGTAGTTGATATTAACCTGGACATTAAAGATAAAGAGTTTCTGGTACTGGTAGGTCCGTCCGGTTGTGGTAAATCAACAACACTGCGTATGATCGCAGGCCTTGAGGAAATTTCTGAAGGTAAACTCTATATCGGTGACCGTGTCGTTAATGACGTTGCTCCTAAAGACCGCGATATCGCGATGGTATTCCAATCCTATGCCTTGTATCCGCATATGAGCGTATACCAAAACATGGCGTTTGGTCTGAAATTGCGTAAAGTGAAAAAAGATGAGATCGACAAACGTGTACGTGAAGCAGCTAAAATCCTGGATATCGAGCATTTGCTTGAGCGTAAACCTAAGGCATTGTCCGGTGGTCAACGTCAGCGTGTCGCTCTGGGACGTGCGATTGTCCGTGATCCACAAGTCTTCTTGATGGATGAGCCTCTCTCCAACTTGGATGCCAAACTGCGTGGTCAAATGCGTGCTGAGATCACTAAACTTGCGAAACGTTTGGAAACAACCGTTATCTACGTAACGCATGACCAAATCGAAGCAATGACAATGGGTGATCGGATCGTTGTTATGAAGGATGGTATCATCCAACAAGCCGCTTCTCCGGAAGAGCTTTACAACCACCCTGCTAACCTGTTCGTAGCTGGTTTCATCGGTTCCCCGACAATGAACTTTATCTCGGGTAAATTGGCTGAGCAAGGTGCTAGCCTGCATTTCGTAGCTCCTGGTGTGGACGTTGAAATCCCACAAGGTAAAGCTCAAGTGCTGAAATCAAGAGGATACATTGGTAAAGAAGTGATTCTGGGTGTTCGTCCAGAAGACATTCACGAAGAGCCAGTATTCCTGGAAGCATCCCCGAACTCTGTATTCTCTACACACGTAGACGTAACAGAGAACCTGGGTCACGAAATGCTCCTCTACTTGAGCGGTGTAGGTAACGACACTACAATCGCACGTGTAGACGGACGTTCCAACACTCGTGATGGTTCCACAGTTAAAATGGCAATTGACATGAACAAAGTTCATATCTTTGACAAAGAGACTGAAGTAAACGTTCTTCTTCAAGACTAATAGTACTGAGATTCATCGGTAACGATGGAATCTATCAGTTAACGCAATTATACATTGTAATCTGAGCCCCTTCCGTTATTGCTGGAAGGGGCTTTTTTGATTAATGGGCGGCCATGGTTCACGATTGCATTCAACACTGAATTCATTTAAGATTATTTGAAGGCTGGTTTTGTTTTGTAAAATCGGTAACCTGAAACAAACAAAATGAATGCGCTAATAATGGAATGGAATTGACGCAAAAATGCTGATGTACATAGAGAGGCAGCGAATGCTGAAAGGAAGAGACAAATGGCGAAAAAAGTGAAAGTATCTGAATTGGTACAGCAGTTCCAGCTTGAGGTCGTTTCCGGATCTCAAGGTTTGAAGAGAGTCATTACTGTAGACGACTTAAACCGTCCTGGCCTCGAAATGGCCGGTTATTTTGAATACCATCCACAAGAACGGGTACAGCTGCTTGGGAGAACAGAGCTGGCCTTTTTTTCCATGTTGCCTGAGGCAGAGCGTCGTGATCGGATGCAGCGCCTATGCACGGAAGAAACACCTTGTATCTTGGTGACTCGTGGACTGGAAGTACCACAGGAACTAATCGAAATCAGTGAGGAGCAGAATCTGGCCGTGCTTCGCAGCAACATGGCTACAACCATTTTATCGAGCCGTATTACCGGATTCCTGGAGCGTAAGCTTGCGCCAACGGCAACGATTCATGGCGTATTGTGTGATGTGAATGGAGTCGGTATGCTAATTACGGGCAGTAGTGGTATTGGTAAGAGTGAAACGGCACTTGAATTGGTGAAGCGTGGACACCGTTTGATTGCGGATGATGCAGTTGAAATCCGGCAAACATCAGACTTCCAGCTGCACGGAACAGCACCAGAGCTCATCCGTCACCTACTTGAGATTCGGGGAGTCGGGATTATCAACGTGATGACATTATTTGGTGCAGGGGCTGTGCGTAATAATAAACGGATCACCCTGGTAGTGCGTCTAGAGGCTTGGCAGCAGGATAAGCAGTATGATCGCCTCGGTCTGGATGAGGAGACAACACGTATCATCGATACAGATGTACCTCTGGTAACCATTCCTGTTCGTCCGGGACGGAACTTGGCTGTAATTATTGAAGTTGCGGCGATGAACTATCGCCTTAAGCAAATGGGACTTAACGCTGCGCTGCAATTTACGAACAAGCTGACAGCAACGATTTCGGAAGATATGGAAGACATGGACTAAGAAGAGAAGGCTCTATTATATAATTAAAGGCCAATTGTTGATGTGTTCTACTCCTGTATAGCGTGTTGAAGGCATGCAGCAGTTGGTCATGTTTGTGAATGAGTCAATTTATAGGAGTGTGAATGAATGGATACATTATTACTGTTGAACCCGATAGCGTTCTCCATTGGAGCGTTAAAGGTTCACTGGTACGGGCTTATTCTCGGTACAGCGGCACTTGTAGGTTTGCTGCTCGTCATCCGGGAAGGCAAACGGTATAACATTCCGCAGGAAGTGTTTATGGACATGGTTCTGCTTGGTGTGCCTTCTGCCATTATTGGTGCCCGCATATACTACGTGGCATTTCGATGGGACGATTATAAGGATAATTTCTGGGATGTCTTTAAAATATGGAATGGTGGTATCGCCATATATGGCGCACTGATTGGTGCAATCATATGTGCAGTCATTTTCTTCCGTCGTAAAGGGTATAATTTCTGGCGTATGGCCGACATCTGTGCACCTGGACTGATCGTTGGACAAATGATCGGACGCTGGGGTAACTTTGTAAACCAAGAGGCTTATGGTGGTCCAGTAGAAGAATCATTTTTGAGAGACAAGCTTCATTTGCCAGACTTTATCGTTAATCAGATGAATGTGGAAGGTGTATTCCATCATCCTGCATTTTTGTATGAATCGATGTGGAGTCTTGTTGGTCTGGTCATCTTGCTGGTGCTTCGTCGTCAGAAGTTTCTGCGTGCTGGTGAGCTGTTTATGTCCTATTTTATCTGGTACTCGATCGGTCGTTTCTTTATCGAAGCGCTTCGTACCGACAGTCTGGGATTCCAGGCTCCGCAATGGGTTGCCTCCATGGTTAATGGGTTATGGTCACCGATGACAGCTATGGGATTCGAGCAAGGATATCTTGATCCGGCCTACGGTAACGTAAGAATTTCGCAGCTACTGGCTATTGGGATCATTATTGTTGCGGTGGTCTTCATCGTTGTGAGAAGAATGACAGGCAAGGCAGATGTAAGGTATAGCGATCCAATTGTATCTTCCAAAGTTCCTTCAGAATCATCGGATGATATGGTGCACACAGGCCCGGTTGCAGGCAAAGAGGACACGGTAACTCCAGTCTCGACCAAAGAGGATCTGAAGCAAGCTGAAGAGAAAAAGGAGTAATGCAACATGATTGACACGGTTTTGTTTGATCTGGATGGAACGATTATTGATACGAATGAACTAATTATCAACTCTTTCCTTCATGTAATGAAGGATTTGCAGTTATCTACCCCTTGGACACGCGAACAGATCATTCCTCATATGGGGGGGACACTGGAGAATCAGATGCGTACGTTCTCTGGGAAAGAGGATGTTGCGGAGTATGTCAAAGGATATCGGGCGTATAACGACGTTCATCATGAGGCGATGGTTCAGCCGTTTCCTCACGTGATTGAGGTCGTTGAAGCTCTTCATGAGGCAGGAATCGTGATGGGTGTTGTTACAACGAAGATTCGTCCATCTACTCTTAAGGTGCTGGAGCGTTTCGACCTGTTGAAGTATATGAAATCGATTGTGACAGTTACGGATGTAACCAATCCCAAACCGCATGCTGAACCGGTCCTGAAGGCGATCGAAGAGTTGGGTGCAGATCCTTCCAAAACATTGATGGTGGGTGACAGCCCAGTCGATATTCAATCGGCACAGAACGCGGGTGCGCTTTCGGCAGGCGTAGCCTGGTCGCTTAAGGGAGAGGCCGTATTGAGCGGTTATAACCCGGATTACATTTTGCACGACATGAAGGACTTGCTTAAGCTGATTGAAACGGAACGTTCATGAGAAAAGTAACCCGCTATCCCGTAGAAGGTCATAATGCACTTTGGCATATCTACAAGACTGTGAGTCCGTGGAAAGGCGTGCGCAATTTTATCTGGATTCAGTTGTCACGGTACTGCCCGATTCTATCGGTCAAGAACTGGATCTATCGTCGCATGCTTGGCATGAAGGTGGGTAAACATACGGCATTTGGATTGATGGTGATGGTTGATGTTTTCTTTCCGGAGAAAATTACGGTAGGCGAAAATTCCGTGATTGGCTACAATACCACGATCCTGGCTCACGAGTATCTTATTAAAGAGTACAGACTCGGGGAGGTAATTATCGGGGAAAATGTACTGATCGGTGCAAATTCAACCATCCTTCCGGGTGTGACCATCGGAGACGGTGCGGTTGTAGCTGCAGGAGCAGTTGTTCATAAGGATGTAGCTCCGGGAGCTTTTGTTGGAGGGAATCCACTTCGTGATCTGTCTCGCTCGAATGCTTCAGCGGAGGAGATTGTCATAAAGGCTGATGAGTAATGATTTGGGGAGACGGCCTACGGATATATCTGCAAAAGATCATCACAAAGAATACACGGACGAAAATTAACCTGAATGGGTTCAGTCAAGGGAAGAGCAATAAGTCGAATTGACTGGAGTAAGGAAGCTGCTGATGGCAGCTTTTTTCGTATACAAATAGTTAGACTCATGTTCAGCAATGGGATCAAAATGGAGGATGTAGGACAAGCACCCCAAAGGGGCTGTATTGTTGACGATGGATGGTCATTCATGTTATCATATCCCATATCCTTTAGTTTGTTAGCACTTTACCATGTTAAAGAAAAAAGATGGAAGTAAGTATGATTAAGAATAAATGAACACGTACTAAACGTTCTCTGAAGGCTGCCTGGCAGCAACAATAAAAATTAAGGTTACAAGATAGAATGGGGATTTACACTACATAAATCCTGTTGAAATAGAACGTCTACCAATCTTAAATTACTGACTCGGGGTGAATAATACCAATGTCCAAACCAAAAGGCTTTGAAAAACCGACAGGTTTTCGTGACTATACACCACATGTGGTAACCAAGCTGCGAACCATTGAGCGGAATGTACTGGAATGCATGGAACGCTGGGGTTACCGTCAAATCATTACGCCAACGATTGAATACTACGATACCGTAGGTGTAGCGAGTTCCACATCGGATCGCAAGTTGTTTAAATTATTGAACAGCCGCGGGACTACGCTCGTACTAAGATCAGATCTGACAGCTCCGATTGCACGGGTGGTCTCTTCTCTATTAAAGGATGAGGAGCTTCCTCTGCGTCTGTCCTATCATGCGAATGTGTTTCGTTCCATTGAAGAGGAAGCAGGGCGTGAGGCGGAATTTTTCCAAACAGGTGTAGAGCTTGTCGGTGATGATTCGCCAGAGGCAGATGCAGAAGTTGTAGCACTTGCGATCGCTTCTTTGCAGGCAGCGGGTGTGTCTTCCTTTAAAATTGCGATGGGTCATATGGGATTTCTGAACGGGTTACTGGAAGAAGTCATTCCGGGCCAAACGATACAACAGGAGCAGTTGAAAGAAGGATTGCTGGGACGTGATTATGTCGGTTATCGCCAATCCATTGAAGCATTGAATCTGGAACCGAAACTGAAAGAGCAGCTTGAAGCCATTTTGCGTCTGCGTGGCGGTAAAGAAGTATGTACACACGCAGCAGAGCTGAGTTCAAGTACTGAAGCAGCACAGTCCATTGCGCATCTCTGTGCAGTATTCGAAGTGTTGGAAGCGTACGGTGTGTCTGAGCATGTGTTGATTGATCTGACGATGATTGGTGATTTTTCCTATTATACAGGCATGACGTTTGAAGGATATGCAGCAGAGCTCGGATCCCCGGTGTGCAGTGGCGGTCGATATGATAATCTGTTACAGCAGTTTGGCCGTTCATTACCGGCTACAGGGTTTGCACTCAAAACAAACCGGATTATCGATGGTGTTCATGGAATTACGATGGAAGAGAAGAAGCCTGTACTTATTCAATATACTTCGGAACACCGGGCTGAGGCTCTAACAGAGGCGGCGAGACTACGCAGCATCGGTCAGAATGTAGTAACGTATCTCCTTCCTAAAGATGGAGCAGAAGCTCTAATAGGAAACAAATCAATTCAGGCTGAGCAGGTTATCACGTACGGATCTGAAAATGGAGGGGGACGCTGAGATGTCGGATATTTTGAAGGTAGCCATGCCGAAGGGCCGAATCTATAAGAAAGCCTCCAAATTGTTCCGTGAAGCAGGGCTTGATATTCCGGTAGACGTGGACGATACGCGCAAGCTGGTCATCGAAGTGCCGGAAGCGGGGATGGAGTTCATCATGGCGAAGCCCGTAGACGTGCCAACGTATGTGGAGTATGGAGTAGCGGATATAGGGATTGTGGGTAAAGACGTTCTGCTTGAGGAAAATCGGGACGTGTACGAATTGTTGAACCTGGGAATCGCCCAGTGCCGCATGTCTGTTATTGGATTACCAGACTGGACGCCTGGCATTCAGCAGCGGGTTGCAACAAAGTACCCGAGGATTGCCTCCCAATATTTCCGCGAGCAAGGGCAGCAGGTGGAAGTGATCAAACTGAACGGTTCCATCGAACTGGCGCCGCTGATCGGTCTGGCTGACCGGATTGTCGATCTGGTAGAGACGGGACAGACGTTACGTGAGAACGGACTCGTGGAGATGACGGGTATTCTGGATATCACAAGCCGCCTTATTGCCAATCGGGTCAGCTATCGGATGAAGAACGCACGAATTCAGGCATTATGCGATGCTCTCCAACAGGTCATTCCAGCCTCGAATGAGGTGTCGGCAGGGATTTTTCGAGGATAAATCAAGCATGTAAGATGGAACAGAAGTAACTAATCGATGCTTGAATATCATAAACGGGTATTGGACGCATCACAGGCACTACAGGGATAGGGAGGATGTACGCATGAAAATTGTACCTGCACGGGAATTTGATCTGAAGCGGGAAGTAGAATACGGTACACCGGAGCAAAATGAAACGGTACGGCGCATTGTCAGCGACATTCGCCGGGAAGGAGATGCGGCACTGCTGCGTTACACAGAGCAGCTGGATCGCACGAAGCTGACGGCTGCGGAGCTGCGCGTGCCGAAGGAAGAGCTGCAGGCAGCTTATACAGCTGTGGAGCCTTCCTTCGTGACGGCGATCCGTCAGGCTGCCGCTAACATTCGTGCTTTTCATGAGAAGCAGAAACGCAACTCATGGATGGATTGGCAGCCGGACGGCAGTCTGCTGGGCCAGGTGATCCGACCGCTGAAGCGGGTCGGCGTGTATGTACCTGGCGGCAAAGCAGCGTACCCTTCGTCGGTGCTGATGAATGTGATTCCGGCACAGGTGGCTGGCGTGCCGGAGATTGTGTTGGTGACGCCGCCGTCAACGAACGGCGGCGAAGGCATTAACCCGTACATTCTCGTGGCTGCTGCGGAAGCAGGCGTGAGCGAGATGTACCGGGTTGGCGGCGCTCAGGCGATCGCCGCCCTCGCTTACGGCACGGAGAGCATTGCCCCGGTCGACAAGATCTGTGGACCGGGCAATATTTACGTGGCGCTCGCGAAGCGCGAGGTGTACGGCGCAGTCGATATCGATAGTATCGCCGGGCCGAGTGAGATTGTGGTGCTCGCCGATGATACGGCGAATCCGGTGTATGTCGCCGCCGACCTGTTGTCGCAGGCGGAGCATGACGAGATGGCATCGGCCATTCTCGTCACAACCTCGGCTGTGCTGGCGGAAGCCGTGCAGGCCGAAGTGCGGCAGCAGCTAGAAGCGCTGCCGCGGCGTGATATCGCTGCTGCTTCTGTGGAGCAGTATGGCGCAATTATTGTGGTCGATTCCCTCGATGAGGGAATCGATGTGGTGAACCGGCTCGCACCGGAGCATCTGGAGATCATGGTGCAGGAGCCCATGGCTTACGCTGGCCGGATTGAGAATGCCGGAGCGATCTTCCTCGGCCCGTATAGCTCGGAGCCGGTAGGGGATTATTTTGCGGGACCGAATCACATTATTCCGACAAATGGAACAGCCCGATTCAGTTCACCTGTGGACGTGGATGATTTTATCAAAAAATCGAGTTTGATCTATTACAGCAAGGAAGCATTACTCCAAAATGGAGCGGCTATTATAGAGCTGGCCCGGCATGAAGGGCTCGAAGGACACGCCCGTGCGATCGCTGTACGGTTAGAACAGGAAGGAAAGGCGGAATCGGATAATGGATAAGCAGAATAATGGTTTGGACCTTCAGAACAAGGGTGCTGTACGTCAGGCAGAGGTAGACCGCAAAACAAATGAAACGAACATTCAGCTTTCTTTTGCCGTAGATGGAACCGGGCAATCCGAGATTGAAACGGACGTACCTTTCTTGAATCATATGCTCGATCTGTTCACGAAGCATGGACAATTCGATCTGAACGTACAGGCCCGCGGCGATGTTGATATTGATGACCACCACACGGTGGAGGATATCGGGATCTGTCTAGGACAGACCCTTCGTGAAGCATTGGGTGACAAGCGGGGCATCAAACGTTATGCGAGTGTATTTGTACCGATGGATGAGGCTCTCGCTCAGGTAGTCATTGATGTTAGCAACCGCCCTCACTTTGAGTACCGTGCACAATACCCGTCTCAGCAAGTGGGCAGCTTCTCAACCGAGCTGGTACATGAGTTTCTGTGGAAACTGGCGCTGGAAGCGCGCATTACATTACACGTTATCGTGCACTACGGACAAAATACGCACCACATGATCGAGGCGATCTTCAAAGCACTGGGACGTGCACTGGATGAGGCAACAACGATTGATCCACGTGTAACGGGTGTGCCTTCCACGAAGGGAGTGCTGTAGACGATGGCGATTGCAATTGTCGATTACGGTATGGGGAACCTGCACAGCGTCGGCAAAGCGGTCGAACGTCTTGGCTACGAAGCACTGGTCACAGGTGATCGGGATGCGATTCTTGGTGCAGATGGTGTGATATTGCCAGGTGTAGGTGCATTTGGCGATGCCATGGTGCACTTGAGAGAGAGTGGCTTGGACGCAGTGGTGAAGGAAGCGGCAGCTGGACCAACACCGCTGCTCGGCATTTGTCTGGGCATGCAGCTGTTGTTCAGCTCAAGTGAGGAGCATGGCCAGCATGAAGGATTGAATATTTTGCCGGGTAAAGTCGTGCGATTCGCACCGGGAGAATTAAAGGTTCCGCATATGGGCTGGAATCGATTGCAGTTCCTGCACCCGGAAAATCCAATATTCGCGGGGCTTGAGGCAAGTCATGTCTATTTTGTCCATTCATATCATGCACGTACGGATGTAGAGAGCGATCTATTGGCAGTAACGGATTACGGACATCCGGTAACGGCGATTGTTGGCAGAGGCTCCAATTTCGGCATGCAGTTCCACCCGGAGAAGAGCGGAGAACTGGGTATGAAGCTGCTTGGAAACTTCCTGGCATTGACTGGACGACCTAAGGCGTAACCATAATCCGGGATCCTATGATTTTTTAATTTCATTCTTATAAAATAATACGTAGCTAATCTTATATAAAATCTAATCTATATAAATTGAACTAACATTTACACGATAACGGAGAGGACAGAAATAACCTGGAGAAGCGAGGCGTTCGCCTTTATCCCCGGATTTTCCCCTTTAAATAAGGGATTCAAAAAAAATCTGGGGATAACAGCGATCGGAAGGTTGTTCTGTCATCGGAGTGGCAAGTGTAAATATTCTCTAGTTTCAATTTATATAGAGCACAAATATGAATATATTCAGGAGGCCTTGTATGTCATCTTTTATCATATATCCGGCAATTGATATCCGGGACGGCAAATGTGTAAGACTGGTGCAGGGAGATTACAATCAGGAGACGGTATATAACGATGACCCGGTTCAAGTAGCTCTTTCCTGGGAGAAGCAAGGTGGTACATACGTTCATCTGGTGGATCTGGACGGTGCAAAAGCAGGTCATCCTGTGAATGATGAGCTGATCGGGCGTATTGCTTCGGCCGTAAACGTGCCTGTTCAGGTCGGTGGAGGTCTTCGTACAGTGGCTGATGTAGAACGCTTGCTGGGTCTCGGCGTGAGTCGCCTTATTATCGGGACAGCTGCGATTGAAGATCGTGCTTTTACAGAAGAAGTACTGGGACGGTATGGAGACAAAGTAGCTATTGGTATCGATGCACGCAATGGCTATGTGGCGACACGCGGGTGGCTGGAGACATCGGAAGTTCAGGCTGAGGTACTGGCGAAGGAGCTGGCGGCATTCGGTGCCGAAACTTTCATCTTCACAGACATCTCTCGTGATGGCATGATGCAGGGTCCTAACGTGGAAGCGATCGTGTCTCTTGCGAAGGCAAGTGGCCGTACGGTGATTGCTTCCGGTGGAGTTAGTGTTATGGATGATCTGCTTCGTTTAAGCAAGCATGCGGAAGATGGTGTCGGAGGAGCAATCGTAGGAAAAGCGCTGTATACTGGCAGTATTGATCTGTCCGAAGCGGTACGTGCGGTAAATAAACAATAGCGATACTATATAGGATCAAATAACATTTGCACGATAACGATCATCAGGAGAGAGGAAGAGGAGCATGCTGGCAAAAAGAATCATTCCTTGTCTGGACGTGAAGGACGGCCGGGTTGTCAAAGGCGTTAACTTCGTCAATCTCCGCGATGCGGGTGATCCGGTGGAGCTGGCGGCGCTGTATGACCGCGAGGGTGCGGACGAACTGGTGTTTCTCGATATCTCCGCTTCAGTGGAAGGCCGCGAAACGATGGAAGAAGTGGTGCGTCAAACCGCAGGCGAGATCGCCATTCCTTTTACTGTAGGTGGAGGAATTTCCAAGGTGGAAGACATGAAGCGCATTCTGCGTGCAGGGGCGGACAAGATTGCGGTCAATACGGCAGCTGTGCTTAATCCTCAGCTGATTGCAGACGGCGCACGCCGCTTTGGTTCCCAGTGTATCGTCGTTGCAATAGACGCCAAGTATAATGAGGCTTGGGGGGAATGGGAAGTGTATACGCATGGTGGACGTAAACCTTCAGGCATCAAGGCCCTAGACTGGGTTAAACAGGTGGAGACCTTAGGCGCTGGCGAAATTCTGCTGACAAGCATGGACGCGGACGGAACGAAGGACGGATTCGATCTGAAGCTGACTGCAGCGGTATCCGAATTGGTGCGTATTCCGGTCATTGCTTCAGGCGGTGCGGGCAAGGAATCCCATTTCTATGATGTGTTTACAACAGGCAAAGCGGATGCAGGTCTAGCAGCAACGATATTCCATTACAAAGAAATCGCCGTACCGGCGTTAAAACAACATTTGAGAGAGCAAGGGGTGGAGATCCGTGACTAACGTAAGCAATGAGATTAAGGAGCAGTTATCCTTGGAGCAGGTTGTGGAACACATTCGTTGGAGCGATGGTTTGGTACCTGCCATTGTGCAGGATGCAGAGACACGCCAAGTTCTGATGATGGCTTATATGAATCGGGAATCCCTGAAATTGTCACTTGAATCCGGTGAAACGTGGTTCTGGTCACGCTCGCGTCAAGAGCTGTGGCACAAGGGCGCAACTTCAGGCAACGTACAGACGATTACTTCATTGAAATACGATTGTGATGGTGACACCTTGCTGGTTGAGGTAAAACCGAATGGACCTGCTTGCCACACCGGAGCAGTGACGTGTTTCCATAATGAAATCGTGGGCTTGCCAGAGCAATCCGCAGAACAGGCTTCAGGCGATTCTAGTGCAACGACTGCAAGTGCCAGCTCCGAAAATCGTTTTGAAGTACTGGCTGAACTGGAATCGGTCATTGCAGAGCGTGAACGTGAGCGCCCGGAAGGTGCATATACGACGTACCTGTTTGATAAAGGCGTTGATAAAATTCTGAAAAAAATCGGTGAAGAAGCGTCCGAGACGATCATCGCCGCCAAAAATAAAGACAATGACGAGCTTCGTCTTGAGGTCAGTGACCTGATGTACCACTTGCTCGTTCTGTTGCAAGAGCGCAAGCTGCCGCTGGATGACATTATGTCAGAGCTGAGCCGTCGCCACGAGCGGCCTCGCCGCGATTAGGAGGCGAGCCTGTGCTTATAGACTATCATACACACCATGAGCGGTGTGGTCATGCGGTTGGCAAGCTGGAGGCTTATGTGCAGCGTGGAGTGGAGATTGGCCTGTCACAGATCGGGCTGTCGGATCACATGCCTTTGCTGCATGTAGACCCTGCTCACTATTATCCTGAGATGGCGATGCCTATGGACGAGCTACCGCGTTATGTGGAAGAGTGTTTCTCTCTGAAAGAGCGCTACCGTGGTCAGATCGAAGTGCGTGTCGGCCTCGAAGGCGACTATATCGAAGGCTGGGAGACCGAAATCCGGGCCATTATTGAACGCTACCCTTGGGACTATGTGATTGGATCGGTTCATTTTCTCGGGGAATGGGACATCACAGATTTTCGCCAGACCCATCATTGGGAAGGCAAAGACGTACTGGAAGTCTACCGTCAGTACTATGATGCTGTGAGCAAAGCGGCAGCGACGGGAATGTACGATATTATGGGTCATACGGATGTGATCAAACGCTTTGGATTCACACCGGCACCAGAGCAGACCGAAGAGCGTACAGCCCTTGAAAATGCGGCACTGCAAGCTATCGCGAAAAGTGGCTGTGCCATGGAGCTCAATGCATCGGGATTATCGAAGCCATGTGCAGAGATGTTCCCTGGTCGCCGGATGTTAACGGAAGCCATTCAATTGGGGATTCCGCTGACCCTTGGCTCTGATGCACATGATCCGCTGAAACTGGGCGATTATTTGCCTGAGGCCGAGGCGCTCCTCCGTGAGCTGGGCAGTACGGAGGTAGCCGTTTTTGAAGGTCGACAGCGCTCGTTCCTTTCTTTAAATGTATAAGGCAGTGGAGTATAATGAGGGTAGGAAATAACCTTTTTAGAGGTAGTTCAAAAGGTACTGGAAACCGTTTTTTTGAACATTCACTTTTAGACTGATAAAGGATTATATTGGGACTTCAACCCTCGGGAGGGCATTATGCAGCATTCGTTACGTATTTTTTCCGGTTCATCGAACCCTAAGCTGGCAGAACAGGTATGCGACAAGCTGGGTGTACAACTAGGCAAGATCAAACTGTCCCGGTTCAAGAGCGGAGAAATATACGTTCACTACGAAGAGACGATCCGCAACTGTGATGTGTTTCTGGTTCAATCATTATCTCATCCGATCAATGAGTTGTTCGTTGAACTGCTCGTCATGATTGATGCAGCCAAAAGGGCATCTGCCCGTACAGTAAATATTATTGTTCCTTATTACGGATATGCCCGTCAGGAACGCAAGTCTGCTCCGCGTGAGCCGATCTCAGCCAAGATGGTTGCGGATGTGTTAACTACTGCTGGGGCAAACCGGGTAGTTACCATTGATCTGCATGCAGCGGCAATTCAAGGATTTTTCAATATTCCTGTGGATCACATGACATCATTGGATCTCATCAGTGATTATTTGCTGAGTAAAGGGATTGAAAATCCGGTGGTTGTTTCCCCTGATGCGGGACGAGCATCGATGGCGGAGAAACTGGCGAATCGTCTGGATTCCCCTTTTGCCATTATGATCAAGAAGCGGCCAAGCCACAATGAATCGATCATTACGCACGTTATTGGGGATGTTGAAGGTCGAACTCCAATTATTATTGAGGATCTGATCGATACCGGAACAACAATTCTCAATGTTGTTGAAGGGTTGAAGGAGCGAGGCTCCAAAAACGTATATGTATGCGCAACACATGGTCTGTTCTCGGACGGAGCACTAAGTAAGCTCAATCACCCGTCAATAGCCGAAGTGGTGGTCACAGACTCCATCGCACTGCCGGATGACCATCCTGAATGCTTCAAAGTGTTGCCTGTAGCTCCAATGCTTGCGCGTGCTGTTCGCATTATTGTGGATGGTGGCTCCATGGCGACGTTGTTTAAAGATTCAGGGATATAATCATGCAGCACAGTTTTGTGCGAATCCAGGTTTACTGTACCGTGTTTGAGTAGTTTGCTGCTCAGCACGGTTTTTATTTTTTATGATGGATTAGGGTAGAGATGCGGATGAATTAAGGAGAAGGAGGGAATCAATTACTCATTTGCTGCCTGGGGGCTTGTGCTATAATAACTTAAATTGATTTTATGGCTGCATGTATAGGGAATTCAATCCCTGAGATGTAACTGATGTGATGAACAGTAGAACCACGGCTAATATACAACGGTGTCGTGGAGTGAGGAGTGGGGTCTATTGTCCCGGACTTGGTATTATCGTTTACTGTTTTCTTATTTTCCTATTTTCTTTCTTACCATGACCGTACTCATTTTTATCGCTTTTGTTTTCATTAATGACATCTCCAGGGAAGAAACAAGGAAAGCAGACCGTATCTCCTCCAGCTATTTGGTGGACAGTCTGGACCGGACGATTCGGGATATTGAGTTGTCGGTGATGGAAGCGGTGCAGAGTGAGCAGGCCTATAAGTACTATTTTAATAGCCAGAACCAGGTGGGCAAAGAGAATGTCTATAGCATTGCTCAAAGCTTGCGTGAGCTGACGAGTTCCAACCCTTGGATCCAATCGATTTATTTGTATGACAAGAAAAATGAAAGCGTTTTAACCTCTAGCGGCTCCAAGGATATAGATAGCTTTTCAGACAAGGCGTGGATTGACCGGATCGACTCTGGTTCTCTTACTTCAGGTTGGCAGTCTGTCAGGGAATTCGATGCAGGAGTTAATCAGCGTACGCCTATTCGAGTGTTGACGGTGGATAAGGATATGCCTTTGCCATTTGGCTCCGATGGGGTGCTTGTCATTAATATCAAGATGAGCAGCATCGAGCAGAGCATTGATAGTATGGTTAATGGACAGCTTTCTTTCTTGAGCATTCTTGACCGTGACGGTCGAGTTGTTTACGATGCGCATTCAGATCGTGAAGGTGCTGTAGAAGGCCAAGAGCTGAACACCCTTTCGCTGGAAAGATTGGGTTGGACGATCTCCAGTGGGATCAAGGAGGGGAACTTATATGGTTGGGTCGGGGTGGTTTCCTATGTATGGGTGATTATTGCGGTTGTTACCGTCATTTGTGCAATTGTCTATATTATCTATATCACTCGTCGCAACTATAAACCCATTCAGATTATTATGAATCGGATTGAGGCGCATCAGATTCGGGTGCTAGAGCAATCGGGCTCACGGACCGATGAGATGAAATTGATTGATGGCGTGTTGGAAAACCTGATTAACCATATGATGGATTCGGACAAAAAGAGCAGAGAAAACGTGCTGCTGCAGCGCAGCAAACTATTTAACGATCTGCTGAATGGGGAGAATCTGGATCATGCGGTAGAGCGATTAAAGGATCTTTCCCCGTTAACTGGCGTGGATACTTCGTCATGCTTCGCTGTTGTGGTTGGCGAAATCAACCGATATGAGAAGGGATTCCAGGAACGGTTTACGAGAGGTGAGCAGAATACACTCAAATTTGCATTAATGAATGTGCTGCAGGAGCTCTCACGCAATGCGGGTATGCAATGCTGGACAGAATGGGTCAGCTCGGATCAGATTGCGATCCTTTTCCTGTCCACAGACGGTAACCTGGATATGACGGAGCAAATTCGCTTAGTTGCGGAGGAATGCCGATCCTGGGTTGAGCAGAATCTGCGTATATCATTGAGTTTCGGTATCGGACCGATCGCGGAGGGCATCAAGGCTATTCGAGAATCATATGTGGCGGCTGAGACTGTGATGCACCGCAGATTGCTGAGAGACGGTGATGTTGCTCTGGCCGGATATGGAGAAAACCAGCAGCAGCTGCTTGATACCTATACCTATTTGCAGATGATTGCTGATTTTGTTAAACGGTTTCGGATGTCGAGTAGTCAGTGGCGTGATCAACTGGAGGAGATCTTCGCGGCTTTTGAACGTGATAAGCTACCAGATGATGAGATTCACTCCTTGATTCAGGCGATGCTACAGATGCTCAGCCGGGAAGTAGCGGTCATGTCCGAACAGCTGCAGGAGAAATTATCGGAGGAAAACATAAACAAGTGGTTGATGCTGATGAAAGAAGCGGAGACACTTGAAGGTGTCAAAGACATTCTGTTTAATGACCTGACGGACCTGTTCAGAACTTATGTATCGGTAACTGAAACCAAGAGCTACAAAGCGATGGTCAATGAAATGAAAAACTATATCGAGGAACAGTTTGCGAATCCTGATCTTTCGCTGAAACATCTGAGCGATCGATTCCAGATTACCGGCAAACATGCAAGTTATTTGTTCAAGACAGAGTTCAATATGAAGTTTGTAGACTTCCTTACAGAATTGCGGATGAAGGAAACGGAGCGCCTTCTGCGGAGTACGGATCTTTCCCTACAGGACATTGCCTTGAAGGTGGGGTATGCCAATGGAATAACCTTGGGACGTGTATTCAAACGTGTTGAGGGTATTACCCCGGGAGACTATCGCCGTATGAAACGTGAACAACACGATCAAGAGTCGTAAATACAGACTTCATATGCGATTACATTATGACAAACAATGGGGTGGATTCATGCGGACTTCTCTCAGGAGAAGACGTGAAGAAGTCCACCTATTTGCTGTGAGTATGACATCTAATCCGAACTTGTGGCCTTTTCTTATGCAAGAACCCCATGGTTTATGCCCGTTTTAGGCTCTTTTACGAATATAGGCAGTGTATGAAAATGGTTTATTGTATCTGATTACAGTTGAACCGGAGAGGGAGAAGCTTGAGTGACGACGACTGCAGGCACCGCGGGTATAAACAGAGCATCGAAGAATATAGTCAGTCTGCGAAAATCATCACAGGAGATAAACTATTATCCTTATGTAAGCGTTTGCGAAACGAGTTTATTGCAAGAGTGAGCAAAGATGTGGAATACTCTGGGCAAGCTTTAAACATTCACGCATAGCCAAAGGGGATGACAAAATGACAAGAAAATCAACCAAAGGGAGTCTCAAGAAATGGATGGGTCTGGCGCTTACGATGGTAATGGGCGTTTCACTACTTGCGGGGTGCTCGTCTGCATCAGATCAAGAATCAGCAGAAGGTGGCGCGTCAGGCAGTGGTGAGCGCGTTACCTTAAAGGTGGAGATTTTCGATCGTGGTAACAGCCCTTCGCCGTATACCATTACGAACAACTATCTATCTAAAATGATTCAGGAGAAGTTCGGCGACCCCAACAACATTGATGTTCAGTTTGTACCCGTTCAGCGTTCAGAGGAAGTTACCAAGCTGAATGTCCTAATGGCTAGCAATACAGATGTCCCCGATATTGTCTTTGTCTATGACTCCAGCGTGTTTTACCGCTATGCCCAACAGGGCGGACTGACGGATGTGGGTGAACTGATTGATCAGTATGGACCAAATCTGAAGAAGTTCCTGGGTGAAGATACATTGAAATTCGGACAAGTGGAAGGGCAACAGTTTGCCGTACCGGGTAAACGCGCAATTACAGGTAGATATAGCTCTTATATTCGTCAGGATTGGCTTGATAAGCTGGGATTGCCGGTGCCGCAAACCACAGATGAACTTTATACCACTTTGAAAGCCTTTAAAGAGAAGGATCCTGGCGGACTTGGCAGCAAAAACATCCCAATGGGTATGGCACTTGCACCGGCTCAGTTCGAGACACTGATCTATTCATTTATCAAGCCTGTAAGTGGAGATCTGACTTATGGTCAGCGTTATGAATTGCCTTTGCATGAAGGATTCAAAGATTCGATGAAATTCCTTAACAAGCTCTACAATGAAGGACTGATTAGCAAAGACTTCAGTTTGGATGAAGATAAAGCACAGTTAGGTAAGGACATACAGAATGGCAACGTAGGTTATTGGTCTGAAGATGTCGATGCCATGTTCTACGGAGATGGTACACTGGATAATTTGCGTAAAAATGTGGACGGTAGCGAAGTACTACCGGTTGATGTATACACGAATCCGAATGCAGATAACAAACACATCAAGTCCCGTTACGGAACAAACGGCATGTATATTATGATTCCGAAGAGCAGCAAACGTTCTGTGGAAGCCATTAAATATTTGGACTGGATGGCCTCCGACAACAACCTGATCGATATCTACAGCGGTGTGGAAGGGGAGAATTACGATCTGGTAGATGGCATTCCGGTTGTGAAGGACGATGCATCCCAGGAAGCGAAGGATCGTTTGTTTAACGCAGGGGATACAGCGATTATCTCGAACGGTAAAAATATTGGCGATCAGGCAACGAATGAAAAAGCATGGATTCTGGGCTTTCCGAAAAACAACCAGGATTTGTTAAAACAGTCGATTGATATCGCCAACACTGACACGGTAGGACCAATCATCTTTGACAAACCGATTGAGGCGGAGATGAAGTACAGTACAGCGCTCAAAGACAAGCTGAACGTCATCATTGTTAAAACAGCGATGGCGAAGCCTGAAGAATTCGACGCAGTATATGAACGGGAAATGAATGATTTCATGTCCCTGGGCGGCACAGAGCTGAAGAAAGAGCTTGAGGAAGCCTTACAGTAGCTCATTGGAAAGTACACTATCTTATTCTTTCAGGGTTTGAGACAGATAACCCATATCAATGCTTAACTTTGAAAGGGACCTGTGCCGCCGGCTTGGCGGCACTGCTGTTTCTTTGTTGATAGGAGGAAACCGACATGACCTTCACATACTTGAAAAGGTACTGGCAATTGTACGCACTGATTTCCTTGCCCCTCATTTACTTTGTAATTTTTCGTTATGGACCGATGTATGGTGTGCAGATCGCCTTTAAAGACTTCAACCTGTTTCAGGGTATCAGCGGCAGTGAGTGGATCGGTTTCGATGCGTTCCGTGAGGTATTTGGGATGCGAGACTTCTACACCACATTACGCAATACCTTTATGCTGAATTTTCTTGATCTGATCGTTTCGTTCCCTGCTCCAATCATACTTGCCATTATGCTCTATGAAGTTCGATTTAAATGGTTCAAAAAAATATCGCAGACGATTCTATACATTCCTCACTTTATCTCATGGGTCATCATCGGGGGGATTGTATACCAATTGTTCGGCAATCAATCCGGTATGGTTAACGGAGTACTGGAGAGCGTAGGCTTAAATCCGATACCATTTTTGACAGAGAAAAATCCTTGGCTTGTTACGTATCTCTTCACAGGTGTCTGGCAAAGTGCAGGATGGGGAACCATTTTATATCTGGCCGCATTAACAGGCGTGAACAGGGAATTGTTTGAAGCGGCTGAGATTGATGGCGCAACGCGGCTGAAGAGAATCTGGCATATCACGTTGCCAAGTATCAAACCAACCATTGTCACCTTGCTTATTCTTAATCTTGGACATATGGTCAGCATCGGTTTTGATCGTCCTTATATTATCGGTAACACGGCCGTTCGTGAATATTCGGATGTACTTAGTACCTTTGTATACAGGGTCGGTCTTGAATCAGGACAGTATACGCTCGCAACCGTTGTTGGATTGTTCCAGGCCGTTGTGGGACTGATCTTTGTACTCGGCTCCAACTATATTTCGAAAAAGGCAACTGGTGAAGGTATTTTGTAGATGTTCAAAAAATGAAAGATACGCCAATCGGCTAATTTGTATAGACCATTAGTAAAGGAGTTGTGCGCAGATGAGTGAACGCACCTCAAACCGGATTTTTGATATCGTTAATATCTCTTTTATCACCCTGTTTGTTATATTCTGTCTGGCTCCATTTCTGCACACGATTGCGATATCGTTCAGTTCGAACCGGGCAATTACATCGGGTGAAGTGACCATATTCCCCAAAGAATTCAATTGGGATGCGTATATTCAGGTGTTTTCTGATCAATCAATGATCTATTCACTCGGTTATACGACTGTTCTTACGATCGCCACTACAGTGCTGTGCATGCTGTTCACACTCGCTGCGGCTTATCCGTTGACCAAGAAAAAATTGAAAGGTCGCAAGCTCTTCATGTATGTGATCATCATTACGATGTTCTTCAGTGGCGGGATCATTCCCGAGTACTTGCTCATTCGTGACCTGCACTTGCTCAATTCGGTTTGGGCACTGATTCTGCCGGGTCTCGTAAGTCCGTTTAACCTGATTATCCTAATATCGTTCTTCAGGGGTATACCGGAAAGTCTGGAGGAATCGGCAGAGATTGATGGTAGCTCACATATTCACACGCTCTTTAAAATCATCTTGCCCTTATCCATGCCTGTGCTGGCTACTTTGGCTCTTTTCTATGCAGTTGGACGCTGGAATGGCTTTCAGGATTCCCTGATGTACATCAATGATCCGAAGCTGTACCCACTACAGCTGAAGCTCTTCCAAATGGTACAGAATAACATGGTTAGCGAGCTTACACAGATGGAGGGGGCGAACCGCACACCTTTAACTCCGGAAAGTCTCAAGGCTGCCACTGTTATCTTCGCAACCGTACCGATTCTGCTTGTCTACCCATGGCTGCAAAAATATTTTGTTAGTGGTGCCATGCTTGGGGCGGTCAAGGGTTGATGTAAGGGGCATAGGGCATACGTGATTATGGAGGCAACAGATCGACAAGATAAATGGCGACTTTCTACGAAACCTGTAAATACTGTTGGCAAGATGAACTGCCAGGTACAGGATCTGCTTGTATTCCGGTCGAATTAGGCAGGGCAACCGCAGGTCGTTGGCACATCGGCAAATGCGTTTGTTTGGAGGGACTAGACATGTACAGACAACTGGTGGAAAGCAATGACAGAGCAGTGCAAAAAGGGATATCGCGGCAAGTGCTTGATCCGGACAGCCGCTATTATGGAGGAACGATTGACCCCTATACTGGGATTGCCTGGGTCAACCATACGACTGGAACACCTACGGACATGTGTTACTGGGGAGCTGCACTCGCAATTCCGGATTCGATCTATTATCGGGATGAAGATCTGTTAAATCGTCTGCAGCTTTCATCGGAGTACGTACTCCGGAATCAGCATGCAGACGGCTCCATCTCTCCTGGTTGGACCAATTCCCATTCTCCACCGGATACCGCATTTCTTGTCGTGGGATATGCCCAGTTATATCAACTTCTTCAGCAGCAGGACTGGGAGCCATTGCAACCTGTACTGGACAATATGCGCCTGTTTCTGGAACGAACTGTTCCAGTCTTGCTGACTGGAGGCTGTCATACGCCGAATCATCGCTGGGTGCTATGCGCGGCGCTCGGTTTCCTACATCAATTGTTTGACCTGGAGGAAGCTGTGCAGCGTGCTGAGCAGTGGCTGGCTGAAGGTATGGATATTACGCCTGATGGGGAGTGGACTGAACGAAGCAACGGAATCTACAACGCGGTTAGCGACATCATGCTGATTCATGCGGCACGTCTGTTGAACCGCCCTGAATTGCTGGACCCGGTGAGACTCAATCTTCGTATGATGGTGTACCTTGTTCATCCAACAGGTGAGGTGGTTACGGATTACTCAGGTCGCCAGGATCTGGGGAGCGTGCATGATTTATCACCGTATTACTTGCCGTATGCCATTATGGCCCGGTTGGACGGTGATCCGATCTTTGCCAGCATGACGGATTGGGCTGGAGAAATGTTAACAGATCCCGGCGTCTGCTCGGTCAATGCGCTCGTCCGGCTGCTGCTGGAGCCTGAGCTTCAGCAGCAGGCAGGTAAGACACGCGAACAGCTGCCTGAGCTGTACGAGATCATACTGAACGAACGATTTGTGCGGGAGGACTATTTACAGCGAATGGATTCGGCAGGTCATCATGGACACATCTCACACAGCCGGTTGCATACGGACTTCGGCGCACCTGTAGCACGTATTCGTTCCGGTAATACAAGTGCGACTGTAATGACGGAGGTGCCTTCATTCTTTGCCCTTCGTCATGGTGCCGTACGTCTGCTGGCCGTTCAGTTGGCCTCTTATTTTAATCCAGGGTATGTGCCGATGCAGCACATGTCTCGATTGCTAAGAGGTTACCTTCTAACGGGCGAACAGAAGAAAGGCTACTATGGTCCAACCCCAGATAGCCAACTGCCTGAAACGGCGAGAACAGCCATCAGTCCGTGGTATTTGTTGCCCCATCAGAGTCGAGATCTCACCCATGAGCAGACGTTCCTTGTACAGACGGAAGTATTACGAACGGAAAATGGCTGGATTCTGAAACTGGCGGGAGAGCAGCCGGAGCAGATTATGGTGCAGCTGTCTTTCGTGTTCGGAAGCGAGGGCGAGCTTTCCCAGGGAGAATTGCTTGAGACGGATGAAGGCCATTATCTGTGGAAGAGCGGCACATTGCGTTATTCCTGTGGAGATGACTGGATTGAGCTGACCGGAGGCGAGGTGGGGCATTTGGCAGCAACCGTACGTGAAGCAAAGCTGCCTAATAATTGTAAGGTTGTGCTGGTTAACTTTATGACCCCTTTCCACAAGACGGTTCATATAACTCTATCGCCATCCATGGCGTTGAAGCTGTAATTCTGATGAATCTCTTTATACGAAAGAGTGCAAGAAGCCAAAAGATGACATTTCATTCGAAGGGGATGAGGGGGTGTCATCTTTTTTGCGCATTTTTGGCATAAACGACATGAAACTACATATTGAGAAGTGGGCCTTAAGATGTGGTATACTGGAGAGTATGAATGAAAGCAAAGAGGAGGTGCCTTGGAAGATGAAGGGCAAGCTACTGCGGGCTGAGGGACACCTTGCCAATGTAATACCGATTCACTTGGATGCTTCTTTCTTTTTTGAGAGAGCTGTCCGCTCGCTGGACCGTAATCACGTCGACAAGGCATTAAAATATTTTCGTAAAGCTGTTGAATATGAACCGGAAAATCCGGTGAATCATTGTAATATGGCGGGTATATTATCAGAGAAGGGGGATTACGAGGCTTCCAATGCCGTTCTTGCGCATGTGCTCGACGTGGTAGATCCGTCCATGACGGAATGTTATTTCTACATGGCGAACAATTTTGCGAATATGGATCGGTTTGAAGAAGCTGAGCAAGCGCTTGTTACGTATTTGGAGGAGGATACCCAAGGTCAGTTTATGACGGAAGCCGAAGAGATGATGGAGCTTCTGTACTACGAGCTGGATCGACCAGCCAAACTGAACCGGATCAAATCACGTAAGGGTGTCGTTGAACACGATCAGGCGCGGGAATTGTTGGAACAAGGGAAGTTTGCACAGGCGGCTGAACTGCTGGAAGGCATGTCACCCGATTATCCTGATTATTTGGCTGCTCGCAACAACTTGGCGCTTGCCTATTATTATATGGGGCTGTTTCCCAAGGCGAAAGAGACGATTGCCGAGGTACTGGAGCAAGAGCCTGGTAATTTGCATGCACTGTGTAATCTGGCGATCTTTCATCAGAACGAGAATCGAGCCGACCAAGTGCTGCTTCTGATCAAAAAATTGCGTGTCATCGTGCCTTTTCAGCACGAACAGGTCTACAAGCTGGCTACCACGATGGGTATCCTGGGACAACATGATACGGCTTATGTACATTTCCGTCGCCTGTTGAAGGATGAAGAAACCGCCGCGGACCCAGCTCTCGCACATTATGCGGCAGTCGCCGCTTATAATACCGAACGTTACGATTCCGCTGAACGTCTGTGGCGCCATGTGGGCAAGCTGGACCCGGGTTCGGAAGTATCCCGGTACTATCTGTCGGGTCTTGAGGCTGTGAGACAGGGAGAAAAAGATCCGGAGAAACTAAGCTATCACTATCATCTGCCATTTGACGAGCAATTCAGACAATGGGAGAACTATGGCAACGGCATACCTGAAGAGATGAAAAATGATCCCTTGATTCGTTCCTCTTTCTTCTGGGCGTTGCGACATGGGGATCGGGCTACCAAGCTCCAGGTCATTCATGCTCTTGGCATGATTGGTGATTATGAGGTGCAGCAGGCACTGCAATCCTTTATCCAGGAACCTGGTGAAGATCAGGAATTGGTGGAAGCCGCTCGTTCCGTGTTAAACGGTCTTGGTTCAGAAGGAGCTGAGCAGGATGATTCTCCTGTTCTGCGACCGCTAACTGCATTGAGCCAACGAACCATTCCGAAGATGGAATCGATGACGGAACAAACGGAGGCGAAAGCTTCTTCGCATTGGCAGGCGGTCGTGGACCGTGCATTACAGATGTCTGAAGCCAAAGCTGAGTTGCAGCAAGAAATGGAGCGACTGTGGAAAGACTATGTATCTCGCGTGCACCCGGAAGTGCCTGGCACGAAGCAAATTGAAGGTTTGGCTGCGGGATTGGAATATCTGGCTGCTAAGATTCATAGTCGTCCAGTGACCTACCAAAGCATAGCCGACCGGTATGGCATATCAGCTGCCACAGTCAGCAAATATGCACGGCAAATCAATAAAGTGTGCAATTCCAACCCACCGGTCCAGTAAATGTTCCTTGAAAATCTCGCTTTGGGATAGACTTCATTGCGTGAAGGATACATAAGCCTGGAAAACGGGTAAACTTAACGAATAGGTCTCGACATGCCTGTAGGATATCATCATAGCAAGTTAATCGCCACTCAACACACTCTCAACCTTATTAAGGAGGCTGTATCTATATGTCTAAATACAGAACGATTGTGATCGGAACCGGACCTGCGGGTCTGACAGCAGCGATATATCTGGCTCGTGCTAATCTAAACCCACTGGTTATCGAAGGTCTTCAGCCGGGTGGTCAATTGACGACGACAACGGAAGTTGAGAATTTCCCTGGTTTTCCGCAAGGCATTATGGGTCCGGAGCTAATGGACAATATGCGCAAGCAAGCGGAGCGTTTTGGAGCTGAGTTCAAAAATGGTTGGGTGGAAGAAGTGGATTTCAGCAAACCGCCCTTCAAGGTTAAAGTTGGAGGCATCGGTGAACTGGAAGCCGAATCAATCATTATCTCTACCGGCGCTTCTGCCCGTTATCTCGGTATTCCCGGAGAGCAGGAGAATGTGGGACGTGGGGTAAGTACATGTGCCACCTGTGACGGATTCTTTTTCCGTGGTAAAAAGATCGTCGTTGTTGGCGGTGGAGACTCCGCGATGGAGGAAGCCAGCTTCCTGACTCGTTTTGCAACAGACGTTACCTTGGTTCACCGCCGGGACGAATTACGTGCCTCGAAAATTATGCAGGATCGGGCTCGCAACAACGAGAAGGTGAAATGGGCTTTGAACCGCACACCGCTCGAGGTTGTGCCTGAGGCCCTTGGCATTAAAGGGCTTAAGGTACGCAATAACGAGACTGGACAGGAAGAATTGCTTGAAGCGGATGGCGTATTCATTGCCATTGGACACACACCGAATACGGGTTTCTTGAGCAACCAGATTACTTTGGATGAACACGGCTATGTTGTCGTTAAACCGGGTACAACCGAGACCAACATTCCGGGTGTGTTTGCCTGCGGTGATGTTCAGGATACGAAGTATCGTCAAGCCATTACAGCAGCAGGTTCAGGGTGTATGGCTGCAATGGACTGCGAGAAATTCCTTGAAGGAAGCATTGTACACGACTGGAGCGAAACACTGGATAAGTAAGCATGAAAACGGTATGGTTTGGCATAAATTAAGTAGAAGAGACAACGGGAAGTCTCATGATGTGAGAAGCCGGAAGGCTTCTCTTTTTTTGAAACCAAAGTGGGCATGAGATCGTATACATAATGGGCATATTAGCTGTGAGGTGAAGACTTTGGGGGAAATGATAAAAGATTGGTTACAGAATGCAACAGTGCGGCGATTTTTGATCCTGCTGTTGTTTTGTTTGGTGCTTTTCAGCATGGGGAGTATGCTGCACATGATTCTGCTGTTATTCCTGGTGACGTATGTCATGAACAGGTTGCAGCATTTTATCACAGAGAAGTTGAATCGTTTATTTCCGGTTAACTATAAAGTTGTAGTCATCCTGCTCTATCTTATCGTAATTGCAGCCATTGTACTGGGCATCTCCAGGTATTCACCACGAATTGTGGATCAGGTCGTTCAGTTAACGAATGAGATCATGAAGTTTCTTGATACTGCTGACGGGGATAATTTTGCTTCCAAAATTGCAGGTTATCTTCAATCGTTCGATATCAAAAACTATACCAACGATGCTTTAAAGTATATTTTTGCGTTAAGCAAATGGTTGGAGTTCATTCTGCTGGTCATCATTCTGAGTCTGTTCTTCTTGTTGCAGAAGCGGGAGATTTCCAAGTTCACCGCCAAGTTCAAAACAAGCAAGATCGGCTGGTTCTATAATGAAGTGGCTTATCTCGGAGATAAGTTTGTATCTTCTTTTGGTAAAGTGATCGAGGCACAATTGTTAATTGCGGTCTTTAATACAGCTTTGACGATTCTGGGATTATGGATACTCGGTTTCCCGTATTTGTTCGCTCTGACCATTCTGGTATTCATGCTGAGCCTGGTGCCCGTTGCGGGGGTTATCATCTCATTGATTCCGCTGTGTTTAATCGGTTATCAACTGGGCGGGTTACAGCTTAGTGTGATCGTGATCATTATGATCGTCATCATTCATGCGTTGGAGACGTACTTCCTGAATCCGAAGCTGATGGCGCACAAAACCAAGTTACCGATGTTCTACACGTTTATCGTACTGATTCTATCTCAACATTTCCTGGGGATCTGGGGGCTTATCATCGGTATTCCGATCTTTGTCTTCCTGCTCGATATTCTGGACGTCAACAAGATGGAAAAAACGGAAGAGCCCGTACGTGTGGAAACGAAGTTGTGACCAGTAGCTGAATAGCTGCTGAAGGATAGGTTAAGGTAACGGCAATGTTCATAAAAGTAGAAAAACGCCTCCCGTTCCGGGAAGGCGTTTTTCTCTGTCCATATTCATTTAAAGATGTATGTAGAGGGATGCATTTAGTACAATTGTTGGTACTTATGAACCGAGTGCGCTAGTCTCTACAACCATCCCTTCTGCTCTGCAATACTGACGGCTTCCATGCGGTTCTTGGCATCAAGCTTGTTAAAAGCTTCAGACAGGTAGTTGCGCACAGTACCATAGGAAAGATGAAGCGAGGCAGCGATATGATTCGCATTCATACCCGTGGCTGCGAGCTTAAGCACTTCTTTTTCACGTTCAGTTAACGGATTCGTTTCTTTGGCGGCACCAAAAACGAGCTCTGGGGAAACCTCTCGTCCACCATTCATGACCCGGCGAATAGCTCCTGCCAAACGATCACTCGGCTCATCCTTAAGCAAATATCCTTGTACTCCAGCCTGGATGGCACGCTCCAGGAATCCCGGACGGGCAAAGGTAGTGAGGATAATAATACGACAGGGCAGATCGAGTTGTTGTATGCGTTCCGCTACGTCCAGGCCGCTCATCACAGGCATCTCAATATCCATAAGACATATATCCGGTTGGAGGGAACCAATCTGCTTCAGAGCTTCATCTCCATTACCTGCTTCACCAATGACCTCAAAATCATCTTCAAGGTCTAGCAGTGAGGCAAGTGCACCTCTCAGCATGCGTTGATCTTCAGCAATCAAAATACGAATCATGCTCGAATTCCTCCTTGGTGTTCAGTGGCGATCAGGGGAAAAGACAAGACAAGATCGGTTCCTCCAGAGTCCGAGGAAATCTGGAGGGAGCCGTCGATAAGGTTCAGGCGTTCAGACATGCCTTTTAGGCCATTGCCTTGATGTCCACCAGGACTAATGCCATTACCGTTATCTTTAACCTGTATGCTTATACCATCATGCGTTCGTTCCAGCTTAATTACACAGCAAGTGGCTTTGCTGTGTTTTACAATATTCGTTACGGCTTCAAGCAGACAGAGGCTCGCCATGTTCTGGGTTAGATCGGGAACATCATGAAATGGGCGCTGTTCTCCAATTAATTGAAGCTCGATATCAGCACTCTTCAACATTTCTTTGGCATCGGCAAGTGCTTCAACCATGCTGATTGCCCGCATGTCAGAGACAAGCTGGCGTACTTCCCGCAAAGCCGCGCGAGAGGTACGCTCAATCTCACGTGCTTCCTGTAGGGCACGTTCCGGATTTTTGACAATGAGTTTGGTTACCAGCTCACTCTTCAGTGTGATCAGAGAGAGCGTATGTCCCATGGTATCATGCAGATCTCTGGCAATTCGCATTCGCTCTTCACGTTTGATTAATTCCTTGATATGCTGCTGGGCTTCATCCAGCTGGGCCTCCAGCTTTTGTCGATCCAGCATGGAACGGATCCCGAAGGGTGAAGCAAGCATAATAAGGTAAAATGGTGCAAAAAACATGAGTTGATAAGCGCTAAGGTATTGAATTTTTAAAGCAATTGGAATGGTCTGGACAATAGCGAATATGAGCAAAAACATTCGGAACTGACGTTTCTCCGTGTACCATCCGATAAAATTGGCTGTGAAAAATCCGAGGAAAAACATATTAGGATCGATCACCAGGCTTAGTACCAGAACGCAAAGCATCTGTAAGCTAAGCCAGTAGGAAAAGAGTGAGGTACCCGATGTCATGTAGAGTTGCCGATAAGTCAGAATAAATACGATGAAGGAGGTTACGCCGATGTACCACTCATGTCCCTGTGCGTTCCACAAATAATAGATTGGCATAGCCAGATAGATCATCCATATATACGGGTAAAAGCCATAACGCTTCGGGAAAAGCTCGAAATGCTGAAGCATATTTGAAGATTACGCCTCCCTTTGTTTATTACGAATATATGTGGATAGTAACATAAACCCCACCAGATATGCTGCCAAAAGTAGGATATCGCGCAGGGCAGGCACGCCTCCGGCTATAATAACCCACGCTCCATTGCCAAAGCTATGGGAGGGCAGCCAGTTGCCGATCTGTCGTAGCCAGCTCGGCATAATGTCAAGAGGCATCCACATCCCACCCAGCAAGGCCAGAGATAGATAGAGAGCGTTGCTCAATCCACTGGCGGTGTCCACCCGTCGGAATGTTCCTATACAGGTACCAAGTGCAAGAAAGGGGAGAGAACCAGCCAGAATCCAAAGGGCGGAGCCGATCCATTGAGCAGGTGGAAGTGATACACCATTAATCAGGAATCCAGCTGTAAAGATGACGATGATGGAAAACAGGTGCATTATCGTTTGTCCCACCATTTTGCCTCCAAAATAAATCGAGTTGGGTAACGGAGTCACTTGCAAGTAAGCGACCCAACCCTGTGCTCTTTCTTGGACAAGTCGGATACCGAGTGTCATGATGGAGGATCCCATGATGCTGAAGCAGGTCATAGACATCAAGTAGTGGGCATTCCATTGTTCTGAATCTGTTGTTCCTGTAGTGAATATGCGTGTGTAAAGAAAATAGAAGGCGACAGGCATCATCGAGGACCAGAAAATAAAGTAGACATTGCGGGACATGCGGAGCATTTCAACACGGGATTGGGCGAGAAGCATCAACATATCAAATTTCCTCCTTCAAGGTGTCCATCAGGTTTGCATAGGCGTCGTCCAGTTGTCCGGTTTCAATTCGAATGTCGCTAACGGGAATCCGGCGTTCAATGAGGTGACGGAGCAGCACATCTGTATTTTTGGTGTGAAGAATGCAACGATCTTTGTGATATTTGACCCCATCCACATCAGGCAAATCTTCAATTTGTGCACGGACATCGGCTTCGGCTGCCATCCCTGTGATGGATACGTCATCATTGGCAAACATGCTATGTGTAATTGAAAAGGAAATCGTTCGTATGGTGATCCCGGCCTTGATATTCCCAGGTGTTCCGTCTGCAACAATGGTACCTCGGTTAAAGAGAATGATTCGATCCGCTGCTTGATCTGCTTCATGGAGGTAGTGCGTTGTGAAGATTACGGTTTTGCCCTCCTGTGCCAGTTGGCGGACTCGTTCCCAGAAATGTCTTCTTGTTTCGGAATCCAGTCCGACTGTAGGTTCATCAAAAAATAGAATGTCGGGATTACCTGCCATGGCTAGAGCAAAATTCAGGCTGCGCTTTTGTCCGCCAGACAGTTTCTCTGCTCTTTTGTTCAAGTCGGCTGGAGGAAGTCCCGTCAGTTCTTCGATATGGTCTGCATGAAGCGGTGCGTGATAATAGCTGCGTACCATGCGTATAATCTCTCGAACGGTAAGGCCATCCATTACGCTCACGTCCTGCAGCATGACACCAGTCTTTTGTCGAACCTGTTTGTGATTCGGTTTCTGGCCCATCACAGTCACAAGTCCTGATGTAGCAGTGGACAAGCCGAGCATCATTTTAATGGTTGTTGTTTTGCCGGCGCCATTAGGGCCCAGGATCGCAACAACCGAACCACGTTTGATCTCTAAGGAGATATTGTTGACAACTTCTTTGTTGCCGTACCTTTTGCTTACCTGTTCAAGCTTTATAACGGGTGAGCTCATCTTGAATCACGTCCTTGTTCTGTTCTATAAGATATTTCCATCTTACCGAACTGTCAGAGACGTGATTAGTAAGGGTTGTCATGAAATTCAAATGACAATTGTCATCTTTTACGCATGGAACGAGTGCATATGCAATATCATGAGTTGAGGCCTCCTCCTCTATGGAGGAAGGAATAAAGCCTGCGTTTTTAATAGAGACAAATGAGGTTGTATACGTATTCAAAGATAGCCTGTGATGTTGTTCACAATAGCGAGGAAGCTAATCACAGCAAAGGTCTTATCGTCTTGACCCAGGCGTATCCTTCAATTATAGTTGGTACGTAGGATTAAACTATTATAGATAGATAAAGGTGGCTTGTAGCATGTCTGAGAAAATCTACGTTGGGGTCGATCTCGGCGGAACAGCAATCAAGGTCGGTATATGTGATGAACACGGTCAGCTTATGCATACGTATGAAGGACCGACTGAAGTGGATAAGGGCGTTGACACGGTCATTGCCAACATCGAAAAGTATGTCCGTCATATCGTTGCCGAATCGCCTTACAGCTGGGAGCAGCTTGAAGGTGTAGGAGCAGGAGTGGCTGGGTTCACCAATGTACGCGAGGGAATTATCGTTCTTGCCCCTAACATTGGATTTCGGAATGTAGCCATTCGTTCGATTTTGGAAGAACGTCTGGGCAAGCCAGTCAAAATAGATAACGATGCAAACGTGGCTGCGCTGGGTGAAGCTTGGGCAGGTGCTGGCAAGGGCGTGGACAACTGTGTATGCTATACGCTTGGTACAGGCGTTGGTGGTGGGCTGATCCTGAACGGCAAGATCTATCAAGGTTTCTCCGGTATGGCTGGTGAGCTTGGTCATGTCAGTGTTGTTCCTGATCTGGAAGCAATTCAGTGCGGATGCGGCAAAATGGGATGCGTGGAAACTGTATCTTCAGCAACCGGAATTATTCGTATGGCCAAAGACGCTGTAGAGCGTGGAGACCATACATCACTGGCACTCGTCGACAAGATTGCAGCTAAAGAAGTATTTGATGCAGCTAAAGCGGGCGATGAAGTTGCGCTTCGTATCGTCAATCGTGCAGCGTTCTATCTGGGCAAATCGATGGCGGCTGTAGCGGCTGTGATTAACCCTGAGATGTTCATTATCGGTGGCGGTGTATCCAAAGCGGGTAATATTTTGTTTGATGAAGTACGGGCTGTATTTGCGAAACTGACACCTGAACCGCTGCAAGAAGGAGTTAAAATTCTTGAAGCAACGCTTGGCAACAATGCAGGGATTGTAGGCGCGGCTGGTCTTCTCTTGCGTTCCTAGTAACCTCGTAACAGCATAATCCGACAGCAATATGATAAGGAGGGGACATTTATGCTTGAAGGTGAAGTTTCACCGGGCACAGGCGCCACGCTCATTATCATTACGGGCATGTCCGGAGCAGGCAAGACGATTGCAGTACAAAGCCTGGAGGATCTTGGTTTCTTCTGTGTGGATAATCTTCCACCGGTATTGATTCCAAAATTCGCGGAGTTGATTGAGCAATCGAACGGCAAAATTGGCAAGGTCGCACTGGTTATCGACCTTCGCGGTCGTGAGTTCTTTACGGCTTTGTCCGAGTCACTGAACTATATTAAAGATCATTTTACCATTCATTGTGAAATACTATTCCTGGACGCGACAGACTCTGTATTAGTCCAGCGCTATAAGGAGAGCAGGCGCAGACATCCACTGGCTCCTGAGGGCATGCCGCTTGATGGCATCCGGCTGGAACGTAAGATGCTGGAGGAGCTCAAAAATTCCGCCACTCAGGTACTGAATACAAGTACGATGAAGCCTGCTCAACTGAAAGAGCGCATCATATCCCGCTTTTCTCATCTGGAAAGCCATATGCTGTCGGTAAATATTACTTCGTTTGGGTTTAAATACGGTATTCCGATCGATGCGGATCTGGTGTTTGACGTTCGTTTCTTGCCAAATCCGCATTATATTGAACATTTACGTCCGAATACGGGACAGAATAGTGATGTATATGAATATGTTATGAAATGGCCGGAGACGCAGGCGTTTCTGACCAAGCTGCTGGATATGCTGCATTTTCTGATTCCGCAATACCGGAAGGAAGGCAAAAGCCAGGTTATTATTGGAATCGGCTGTACCGGAGGCAAGCATCGTTCGGTAGCAATATCGGAATATTTGGGCAAAATGTTGGGAAGCAGCGAAACTGAGGCTGTCACCGTGAGCCATCGCGACGCCGACCGGGACCGTCATTGAAGAGGGTGAAGGGATGAAAGAAGCCGGACCACGAAGAGAACGTCCGAGAATTGTAGTCATGGGCGGCGGAACCGGATTATCCGTGATGCTGCGCGGTTTGAAGGAAAAGCCGCTGGACATCACGGCCATCGTGACGGTGGCGGATGACGGAGGAAGTTCGGGCATCCTGCGTAATGAGTTGCAAATGCCGCCTCCGGGCGACATTCGTAACGTGCTCACGGCGCTGGCTGATGTAGAACCGTTGTTGTCGGATATGTTGAATTATCGCTTCAATACAGGCGCGGGGCTTGCAGGCCACAGCCTGGGTAACTTGATTTTGGCTGCAATGACGGATATATCGGGCGACTTCGTAACCGCTGTGCGGGAACTTAGCCGCGTGTTTGCCGTTCGGGGTGAGGTATTGCCCGCAGCCGGGCAGGCCGTTATACTGCATGCAGAGATGGAGGATGGCTCGATTGTGACGGGCGAGTCCAAGATCCCTGAAGCTGGCTTACGGATCAAACGCGTTTTCCTTGAACCGGATCACGTGGAGCCGTTGCCAGAGGCTGTTGAGGCTATTCGTCAGGCAGACGCCATCCTGATTGGGCCAGGTAGTCTCTACACGAGCATTCTGCCCAATCTGCTTGTGCCTAAGCTGGCTGAAGCTGTCGTTGAGGCGGACGCAGTGAAAATGTTTATTTGTAATGTGATGACTCAGCCGGGAGAGACGGATAATTACACGGTGAGTGACCACCTTAAGGCGGTACATGAACATGTAGGACACCAAATTTTCGACTATGTCATTGTAAATAATGGTGATATTCCGCTGCAGGTGCAGAATAAGTATGCGGAAAAAGGAGCTAAACCGGTTGTGCTGGATATGAATGTGCTGAAGAGTGCCGGATATCAAGTCGTAGCGGATACGTTGGTCCTATTCCGGACTTATCTGCGTCATGATGCCGACAAGCTGAGCCATCACATCTATCAACTTGTACAAAATTGGATGTTACGGAAGAGGTGAAGTCCCATGTCGTTTGCAGCACAGACCAAAAAAGAATTAACGATGATCGAAAGCGAACCGTGCTGCGAAAAGGCGGAACTTTCAGCCCTCATCCGTATGCTTGGTGCGGTGCAGTTATCGAATAAAAAAGTCATCTTGGATATTTCGACGGAGAATGCCGCCATTGCAAGACGGGCATACTCTCTGCTTAAAAAGCATTTTCAAGTGCATACGGAATTGCTTGTCCGCAAAAAAATGCGGCTGAAAAAGAACAATGTATATATTGTTCGGATTCCAACTATGGTACAGGAGATTCTAAAAGATCTGTACATTGTTTCCGAAGGATTTCTGTTTACTCCCGGGATCAGTGGAGAACTGTTCAATAATAACTGCTGTAAACGTGCTTATCTTCGAGGAGCATTTATGGCAGGAGGCTCAGTCAACAATCCCGAAGGTTCATCCTACCACCTGGAGATTGCGTCCATGTATGAGGAGCACTGTCAGGCCCTGGTGGACCTGGCGAATGAATTTCATCTCAATGCCCGGTGTATAGAACGCAAAAAAGGATTCATCCTATACATTAAGGAAGGCGAGAAAATCATTGAGCTGCTCAGTATCATTGGTGCACATCAGGCCCTTTTCAAGTTCGAGGATGTGCGTATTATGCGAGATATGCGTAATTCCGTCAATCGAATCGTCAATTGTGAGACAGCGAACCTGAACAAAACGATTGGAGCAGCCGTCAGACAGATCGATAACATCAGACTGTTGCAAAAGGAAGTTGGTCTGGAGTCGTTGCCCGAAAAGCTTCGTGAAGTGGCTGAAGTCAGACTCGCCCATCCGGATATCAACTTGAAGGAAGTAGGCGAACTGCTTAAAGGTACAGTAAGCAAGTCTGGAGTGAATCACCGGCTCCGCAAAATTGATGAGCTGGCAGAGAAGGTTCGTACCGAGCGTTACGGTTAAATGAAGAGTAGGGCAGCTCAGGTGTAATGAAGCGATGTAAAAAGGCTGAAATGGGTCATAATAATAACATCCGCTCACCCTGAGTTTTTTCTTCTAGTGTCCTGCTCTGGTTATATGGTATAATGTTATAAATATAATTGTGTATTTAATGTCCAGATTTCATAATAGGGGGTAAGTTTCCATGACAAAGCACCCGGTAGTTGTCCGTTTGAAAACGGGTCTCCATGCCAGACCTGCGGCACTGTTCGTTCAAGAAGCGAATAAGTACTCATCTGAAGTGTTCGTCGAGAAGGACGACAAAAAAGTAAATGCAAAAAGTATCATGGGGATCATGAGCCTTGCAATCAGTACTGGTACGGAAATCCAGATTAGTGCAGAAGGCGCGGACGCCGAACAGGCTGTAAACGCTTTAGTTAGTCTGGTAAGCAAGGAAGAGCTTGAGAACCAATAAGATATGATTTGAACCCAATGAAGAAGTCCCGAAAGGGGCTTTTTTGCGTTTTAAGGCTGTCAAGTGCAACATTATGGAATTAAGCCCGTCTGTTAGGTATCAAATCGATTTGAGTTTGAGATGTTAAAACTTAAGGAGGCTAACGTGATGGGTAAATTATGGATGAAACCGCTGGGCGCGGTGATGGTCGCAGGTACATTGTTAGTAGGAGGTACTGCGTGGGTGGCACCTAGTAACTATGCATATGCTGCTGAGGTACAGGGGGTACAGCAAAACGTGATTAACGTTGTGGGTACAGGTGAGATTCAGGTGAAGCCTGACATCGCTTATCTTTCCATTGGAGTGAACAGTACAGCAGATACCGCAGCCTCTGCTCAAAAAGCGAATGCAGCAAAAATTCAAAAGGTTAGCAATCTGCTGAAAAGTACGTGGAAAATCAGTGCGGATGATATTCAAACCAGCCAGTTCTACGTTCAGCCAAACTACACGTATAGTGAAAAAGACGGACAGAAGATCAAAGGGTACACAGCTCATCACACCTTGACCGTAACTTACCGGGAGATGGACAAGATTGGTGAACTCCTGGATGCTGCATCCCAAGCTGGTGCCAACAATATTGAAAACGTTCGTTTTACGGTAGAAAAACCGGAGAACTTTGAAGCTCAAGTGATAGAAAAAGCTGTAGCCAATGCTGATGTTAAAGCTGGAGCTATTGCAAAAGCGGTTAAACGTCAACTGGGTGCTGTTCTCTCCGTAAGTCAAGGTGATGCCAATGTACCTGTGTTCTATGCAAGTGAGGCTCTGATGTCCAAAGCAACAGCTGATTCTGCTGGCAGCACAGAAATTGAGACAGGACAGGTTAAAGTAAGCACAACGCTGAATATTACTTATGAAATGAAATAAGTGAAGTAAATAAAGGCTGGATGTCCGTTAAAGATAGGCTTGAGCGGGCGAAAGGCAATAATGACAAAGACGTTGTCCGATGGACAGCGTCTTTTCTGTTATAAAGGCGGACTTTGGTGAAGTTTGAGAAGAAGAGATGAAATATGACGAAATGAATTGCTGGTTTTTGGTATCTTTTTTGTCCATTTGTTCGTAACAAAACCTTCATTATAGGCATCTGGATCGAACAACATTGTAACTGGAGCTGTAAACCTTTCCGGAATCGGGTTAATTATAATAAAGAGGTGAGCGTATGAGGCATACGATCAAATCAGGATACATACGCAATGACACTCAAATTTGAATTCGAGAGAGGAGTTATATATATGACATCATGGAAAAAATGGACTAGTGCACTACTGGCGGCAGGAATTATTGTGGGGAGCGGGGCAGTATGGCAGGATAGTTCCGTACAGGCAGCTTCGGTATCCACAAAAGTGACAGCACCTACTGAGGTAATTCTGAAATCGGGAGGTAAAACGCTTACTCAAAAAGGACTCCTTCAAGGCGGCTCCACTTGGGTATCGCTTACCGCAGTAAAAGATGTTGCAGGTGGAAGTTTGAAATATGATGCTAAGGCTAAGGAATACTCTTTAACGGCAGCTAATAATACGATGTCCATCAGCCTGATTGATGGGGCACCGAGTGTTAGAATTAACAACTACTATCCACAAGTGGAAGCGAAGCTAATTAATGGCCGACTGTACATTCCGTTTTCTGCAATGAGAGATTATTTGGGTGTTCAGGGCAACTGGGACGGCAAAACCAAGACATTAACGCTGAGCAAAGTGAAGCAAAATAGCCTGACAGTCAAAGCGGCAACAGTGAAGGTCAGCATCAAGAACGCTGAAGTCGATATTCAATATCCTCAGGTGAGCGGACTGGCTAACGACAAAGCAGAAGCAGCTATCAACAAGGTGTTGAAAGATGAAGTCGATGCTTTTGTAGCAGATTTCAAAAAACAAACCAAGGAATTTGGTGACGCAGCAGCGAACCGTCCATATGCATTTGAGAGTTCTTATGTCGTGACATATAACGAAAATGGTGTGCTTGGGCTCATAACGCAAAGTTACGAAGACTATGCGGGTGCACATGGGATGACGACTCGTTCGGGACACACCTTTGCCCTGGATTCCGGTAAGGAATTGAGTCTGGATGATGTAATTCAAAATAACAAAACCGTGCGTGAAACAGTGAGTAAAAAAGTAGGAGATCAGCTTAAAGCTCGTGGTGGTTACCTTGAAGGCTATAAAGGTCTGAATAAAGATCAGGATTTCTATGTAACACCAACAGGTGTAGTTGTATTCTTCCAGCTGTATGAGTACACAGCTTATGCGGAAGGCTTCCCGGAATTCCCGTTCACATACAAAGAGCTGCTTCCTAAAGGCGCAGAGCCGTTCAGTGGCTTAACGTCCAACAAGTAAAGTTACGGAAGTATTAGTCACTCCTTAAGTAATTCATTGGATATATGGCACTCTAACGAACCTGTTTCATCTTATAGGGCTAGATATGAGGCTTGATATATTGTAACGAATCGTAGAGAGGCTATGGAGTGAAGAAACGGGGAAATCGAAAGAAAACGGGCACATTTAGCAACGATAACATTTCTGTGATTCGTTAGAAATCCATTTCTTTGAAATGATGGTCAATAGCGTGTGCTCAGTTCGTTAGATGATTTTTAGTATCATGCACTCTTAAATTATCTTCAAAAAAAAGGACGCCCTCGTCATATTGACGAGAGCGTCCTTTTTTCATATAGCCAACTCAACTGGGCGTTGCCGTTTGAGTTGGCTATATGGTATATCCGTTTAATTGGTGATTCGCCTCGGCTTAGATGCCTTGGGAACCTACGTTTTCGATAACTTTATCGATGATACCGTAATCAGCAGCTTCAGCAGCACTCATAAAGTAGTCACGATCTGTATCTTTCTCGATACGCTCCAGCGGTTGGCCTGAGCGCTCAGCGATGATGCGGTTCAAGGTATCACGCATTTTCAGGATGCGGCGGGCACGAATTTCGATGTCCGAAGCTTGACCTTGCGCACCACCAAGTGGTTGGTGAATCATGATTTCGCTGTTAGGCAATGCAAAACGTTTACCTTTGGCACCTGCGTTCAACAGGAATGCACCCATCGAAGCCGCCATACCTACACAGATGGTAGATACATCCGGTTTGATGAATTGCATAGTATCGTAAATCGCCATACCGGCTGTAATAGATCCGCCTGGGCTGTTGATGTATAAGTGAATGTCTTTCTCCGGATCTTCCGCAGCTAGGAACAACATCTGTGCCATGATGGCATTCGCCACAACGTCATTTACATCACTGCCAAGGAAGATGATACGATCCTTCAGCAATCTGGAATAGATGTCATAGGCGCGCTCACCGCGGTTGCTCTGTTCAACGACCATTGGAATATAACTCACGTGAAAAACCTCCTCGGAAATGTAAATGTTAAATTGGTGTTTATATATAAACTGTTACCGTATTACCCACATCATAAACAATTTCAAACAAAAAGTCAAAGAAAGTCAAACTAAGTTTGAAAAAAAAGAAACCTATTCGGTTTCATTGGTTAAAAGGGTTATGAGCTACTAATTAAGAATGGCGCGCCCGCCAAGAATCGAACTTGGATCTCAGGCTTCGGAGGCCTACGTCATATCCATTGGACCACGGGCGCACATTGATTATTGCTGCAAATATAGTTGCTTAAAAAGCAGTTTTGAAATAGAAGTTTCAAATATGTGACAGCAATAATGATTATAGCTCATGAATAATTGAATTGCAAGCGGATGTTCGCCGTGTTGGTTTGGAATACCCTGAAGTTGATCATGATGAAGATAAGTGGATAAAGAACGCGAATAAGTAAATGCTAAAAGAGGTTTTGGACATACCATATGAAAAACAACAGCAAGCAATATGTAGATGAGTATTTTTACTTTGCTTCTATATATGGTATCGAACATGTTTTCCTCGCTCATGGGAGATTGACATTGTGAAAATAGGCGCGTACAAACGCCTGAAACCTGTCGAAATAACGCTTTGAAACACTTGCATGTCGCGTCAGTTTTAGGTAGAATAGACGTGGGACTTAAAAAGTTAACCCGGGACGTTTTAGGGCCATGAAAGAAAGCTTGGAACGAGAAGCTTGCGGGAGTGGAAAGCATGCGAACGATTTTAGAAGTGCAAAAGCAGCTTCTGCCTGATCTCATGGATGTCTTGAAGAAGAGGTATACGATTCTGCGCCAGATCATGTTATCGGATGTGATCGGACGAAGAACGCTAGCTAATTCCATGCAGATGACCGAGCGGGTTCTGAGGGCTGAGACCGATTTGTTAAAGGCTCAGGGACTTATTGAAATTGACAGTGCAGGAATGAAGATCAGTGAGGCAGGGCATGAATTGCTGCAGCAGTTGGAACCCGTCGCCAAAGAGCTGTTTGGATTATCCGAACTGGAAGAACGCATCAAGCAAGCCTACGGTCTGCAAAAGGTAGTGGTGGTTCCTGGCGATTCGGACATTTCTCCATTTGCCAAACGGGAACTGGGCAGAGCCGGAGCGAAGGCTCTGGGTAATATTATGAGTGATAACGATGTTGTCGCCGTTACGGGCGGTTCAACAACGGCTGAAGTCGCAGAGCAACTGACTCCGCCAACATCGCTAAAAGGTGTCTGGTTTGTACCGGCACGCGGTGGGTTGGGAGAAAGTCTCGAAATTCAGGCCAATACGATTGCATCCACGATGGCAAAACGGGTAGGAGCCCAATACAAACTCCTGCATGTACCGGATTTGCTTAGTGATCATGCCTACGAATCACTAATCCAGGACCCAAGTGTTCAGGAGATTCTGCAGCTGATCCGAAAATCGCGGATCGTCATTCATGGAATCGGTGATGCCGTAGAGATGGCACGGCGCCGCAAACTTGCGACAGAGATCATAGAAGAACTTCAGGAGCAAGGGGCCGTATCGGAATCCTTCGGTTATTACTTTAATGATCAGGGTGAGGTGGTACATACCATGCTTACGCTGGGCATGCGACTCCAGGATATTGAACGAACTGATGTCGTGATTGGCATTGCGGGTGGCAAGAGCAAGGCTGCTGCCATACATTCTGTCCTGCGATTTGGTCAGGAAGATATTCTGATTATTGATGAGGCTGCTGCTGAAGTCATCGTCGCCGAAATGGAATAAGGTTTTATTTTGCACCACAACCATTGTTGTCTTGACGGACTTCACCGTCTGTCTTGAATATATAAGCTTCATAAAAAAATCAATCAAAACTTGGGAGGAACTTACTCATGATTAAAGTAGGTATTAACGGTTTTGGACGTATTGGTCGTTTGGCATTCCGCCGTATTCAAAATGTAGAGGGCATTGAAGTTGTAGCAATCAACGACTTGACTGATGCTAAAATGCTGGCTCATTTGCTCAAATATGATACAACTCAAGGTCGCTTCGATGGCGATGTTGAAGTACACGATGGCTTCTTCAAAGTGAACGGCAAAGAAGTTAAAGTATTGGCTAACCGTAACCCAGAAGAACTTCCTTGGGGCGACCTCGGCGTAGATATCGTTCTGGAATGTACTGGTTTCTTCACAACTAAAGAAGCAGCTGAGAAACACTTGAAAGGTGGAGCTAAGAAAGTTGTTATCTCCGCACCAGCTACTGGCGACATGAAAACCATCGTTTACAACGTAAACCATGAAATCCTCGACGGTACTGAAACTGTAATCTCCGGCGCATCTTGCACAACAAACTGCCTGGCACCTATGGCAAAAACGCTGCAAGACAAATTCGGAATCGTTCAAGGTTTGATGACTACAATTCACGCTTACACTGGCGACCAAAACACTTTGGATGCTCCACACCCTAAAGGTGACTTCCGTCGTGCTCGCGCAGCAGCTGAAAACATCATCCCTAACACAACTGGCGCTGCTAAAGCAATCGGTTTGGTTATTCCAGAACTGCAAGGCAAACTCGACGGTGCAGCTCAACGTGTACCAGTAGCTACTGGTTCCCTGACTGAGCTCGTAACTGTATTGGGTAAAAAAGTTACTGCTGAAGAAGTTAACGCAGTAATGAAAGAAGCTTCCGATCCACAAACTTTCGGATACACAGAAGACGAAATCGTATCTTCCGATATCCAAGGTATCACTTTCGGTTCCCTGTTTGATGCAACTCAAACTAAAGTTCTGACTGTTGGCGACCAACAATTGGTTAAAACTGTAGCTTGGTATGACAATGAAATGTCCTACACTGCTCAACTGGTTCGCACTTTGGAGCACTTTGCAAAAATGATCAAGTAATATCTGCAATAACATAGAGCGGAAACAGATGCTATTGTTTCCGCTCTTTATATATCAATATTTTGCAAATTTCTCAAAAACACCAGGATTGACAAGGGATTTGGGCCCTTGATTGGTCCACCAAATACATGGGTGCGGAGGAAATACAGATGAACAAAAAAAGTGTACGCGATATCGAATTGACAGGAAAACGGGCTTTTGTCCGTGTAGATTTTAATGTGCCACTCGAAGATGGTAAAATTACAGATGACAAACGTATTCGTGCCACGCTTCCTACGATCAACTACTTGATCGAAAAAGGCGCTAAAGTTATTTTGGCAAGCCACATGGGTCGTCCAAATGGCGAAGTGGTTGAATCCTTGCGTTTGACTCCAGCGGCTGAGCGTTTGTCCGAGTTGCTTGGTAAAAAAGTGGTTAAAGCTGACGATTCCGTTGGTGAAACCGTAAAAGCTCAAGTCGCTGAACTGAACAACGGCGACGTATTGTTGCTTGAGAATGTTCGTTTTCACGCAGGCGAAGAGAAAAACGATCCGGAACTCGCGAAGCAATTTGCTGAACTGGCTGACATATTCGTTAACGATGCATTCGGCGCAGCTCACAGAGCACACGCTTCGACAGAAGGTATCGCTCACCTGCTGCCAGCAGTATCCGGCCTGTTGATGGAGAAAGAACTGGAAGTGTTGGGCAAAGCCATCTCCAACCCTGAGCGTCCTTTCACAGCGATCATCGGCGGTTCCAAAGTTAAAGACAAAATCGATGTAATCGACAACCTGCTGAACATTGCAGACAACGTAATCATCGGTGGCGGTCTTTCCTACACATTCATGAAGGCTCAAGGTCATGAAGTAGGTCAATCCCTGCTGGATGAGTCCAAACTGGATGTTGCTCTGGGCTTTATCGAAAAAGCGAAGAAATTGGGCAAGAACTTCTACCTGCCAGTGGATATCGTGATTTCTGATGATTTCAGTGCGAATGCTAACACGAAGATCGTTGAAGTTGGCGACATTCCTGCAGATTGGGAAGGTATTGACATCGGTCCTAAAACACGTGAGATCTATGCTGACGTCGTTAAAAACTCCAAACTCGTTGTTTGGAACGGACCTATGGGTGTGTTCGAAATTGAACCTTTCTCCCACGGTACTCGTGCAGTAGCGGAAGCTTGCGCTGAGACAGAAGCATACACCATCATTGGTGGCGGTGACTCCGCAGCAGCAGCTGAGAAGTTCAAACTGGCTGACAAAATGGACCACATCTCTACAGGTGGCGGTGCATCGCTCGAGTTCATGGAAGGCAAAGTGCTTCCTGGCGTAGTTGCATTGAACGACAAGTAAGCTTTAAGCTATAGCATGAAGGAGTTGAAAACCATGAGAACACCGATTATCGCAGGTAACTGGAAAATGTTCAAAACGGTTTCCGAATCCAATGACTTCATTCAGGAAGTTAAAGGAAAAGCGGAAGTTGAAGGCGTAGAGACTGTTATTTGCGCACCGTTTACGAATCTGCCATCCCTGGTAGAAGCTGTTAAAGGCACAAACATCAAAATTGGTGCACAAAATCTTCATTTTGAAGACAACGGTGCATTCACAGGTGAAATCAGCGGCGTGATGCTGAAAGACCTGGGTGTGGATTACGTCATTATTGGTCACTCGGAGCGCCGTCAATATTTTGCGGAAACCGATGAAACTGTCAATAAAAAGTTGCATGCAGCATTCCGTCACGGATTGACTCCAATCTTTTGCCTTGGTGAGACGCTTGAAGAGCGCGAAGCTGACCAAACGAAAGATGTATGCAAAGTGCAAACAGAAGCTGCTTTGGCAGGTCTGTCTGCAGAGCAAGCGGCACAAGTGGTTATCGCTTATGAGCCAATCTGGGCGATTGGTACAGGCAAATCCTCCACTTCCCAAGATGCGAATGAAGTAATTGCTTACATTCGTACGCTCGTGAAGGATCTGTACGACCAAAAGGTAGCAGATGCAGTTCGTATTCAATACGGCGGCAGTGTTAAACCTGAGAACGTAACAGAATACCTCGGACAAAGCGATATCGACGGCGCGCTTGTTGGCGGTGCCAGCTTGCAGCCGGCTTCGTTCATCGCGCTTGTTGAGGGGGCGAAGTAATGACAGCTCCAAAACCTGTAGCACTGATCATTATGGACGGCTTTGGTCTTCGTAACACGGAGGAAGGCAACGCGGTAGCGCAAGCCAAGAAACCGAACTATGACCGTTTTATGAGCCAATTCCCACATACAACTCTCACTGCTTGCGGTGAAGCTGTAGGTTTGCCGGAAGGGCAAATGGGGAACTCCGAGGTAGGTCACCTGAACATTGGTGCCGGCCGGATCGTATACCAGGATTTGACTCGTATCTCCAAATCGATTCGTGACGGTGAGTTTTTCGATAACGAAACACTCGTTAAAGCTGTTCGCGAAGCAAAACAAAGCGGTAAAAAGCTTCACTTGTATGGTTTGTTGTCCGATGGCGGCGTACATAGTCACATCGACCACTTGTTCGCTATGCTGGATCTCGCCAAAAAAGAAGAAATGAATGACGTGTACATTCATGCCTTCATGGATGGCCGTGATGTAATGCCAGATAGCGGTAAAGAGTTCATGCAGAAGCTGATTGCCAAAATCGAGGAAGTCGGTGTAGGACAAATCGCAACGGTTCAAGGTCGCTACTATGCGATGGACCGTGACAAACGTTGGGAACGTGTTGAGAAATCATATCGTGCCATCGTTTATGGTGATGGACCCAAATACACTGATCCACTCAAAGCGGTTGAAGAATCGTATGAAAAATCTGTATTTGACGAATTCGTTGAACCGACGGTTATCGTTAAAGCGGATGGCCAGCCGGTAGGTTTGGTGGAGAGCGGCGATTCCGTCATTTTCCTCAACTTCCGTCCTGACCGTGCGATCCAACTGTCGCAAGTATTCACGAACCAGGATTTCCGTGGTTTCGACCGTGGTCCGAAATTCCCTGTGGGCTTGCACTTCGTGTGCCTGACCTTGTTCAGCGAGACCGTTGAAGGTTATGTGGCGTACTCGCCTAAAAACCTCGACAACACGCTGGGTGAAGTTCTGGTACAGAATAACAAGAAACAATTGCGTATTGCAGAAACCGAGAAATACCCGCACGTAACCTTCTTCTTCAGCGGCGGCCGTGATGTTGAGCTTCCGGGCGAAACACGCGTGCTGATCAACTCACCAAAAGTTGCAACGTACGACTTGCAACCGGAGATGAGCGCGTATGAAGTCGCTGACGCATGTGTGCGCGAGATTGAAGCAGACAAACATGATGCCATCATTCTGAACTTCGCTAACCCTGATATGGTTGGACACTCCGGCATGCTGGAGCCTACCATTAAGGCAGTAGAAGTAACGGACGAATGTATGGGCCGTGTTGTGGATGCAGTTCTCGCTAAAGGCGGCGTTGTGCTGATTACTGCGGATCATGGTAACGCGGATATGGTGTTCGATGAGCAAGGACGTCCGTTCACGGCTCACACAACGAACCCGGTTCCATTTATCGTTACAGATGCTAATGTTACCCTGCGTGAAGGCGGAATCCTCGCGGATATCGCTCCAACGATTCTTGACCTGATGCAATTGCCTAAACCGGAAGAAATGACAGGTACATCTGTCATCGCTACCCGTAAATAATTAGTTTTAATAGGTTGTTGAATAATACAAAGTGGAACCCGGAACGAAGCAAGCAGAACCGATCTGAAGAAGCGAAGCGTTCGCCTTTATCACATGATTCCAACTTATGAAAATAAGTTCAAAGGAATCAGGGGATAACAGCGATCGGAAGATGGTACTGCGTGCGGAGTGGACTGGTGAAACTCAGGCTATTCTGAACGTATTAAAAATAAATTTAAATTTAAAGGAGATTATCACTCATGACTATTATTTCTGACGTGTACGCTCGCGAGGTCCTCGACTCCCGCGGTAACCCTACAGTTGAAGTTGAAGTATACCTGGAGTCCGGCGCAATCGGACGCGCTATCGTTCCATCCGGTGCATCCACTGGTGCCCACGAAGCTGTTGAGCTTCGCGATGGCGACAAATCCCGTTACCTCGGTAAAGGCGTTCTGCAAGCTGTTAAAAACGTAAACGAAACAATCGCTCCAGAAGTTATCGGTATGGATGCATTGGATCAACTGGGTATCGACAAATTGATGATCACTTTGGATGGTACGCCAAACAAAGGTAAACTGGGTGCTAACGCAATCCTGGCTGTGTCCATGGCTGTAGCTCGTGCAGCTGCTGACGCTCTGGATCTGCCATTGTACGTTTACCTGGGCGGATTCAACGCTAAAGCACTTCCAGTACCAATGATGAACATCATCAACGGTGGTGAGCATGCTGACAACAACATCGACGTTCAAGAGTTCATGGTTCTTCCTGTTGGAGCACCAACATTCAAAGAAGCTCTTCGCGTAGGCGCAGAAATCTTCCACAACCTGAAATCCGTACTGAGCTCCAAAGGTTTGAACACAGCTGTAGGTGATGAAGGTGGATTCGCACCAAACCTTGGTTCGAACGAAGAAGCAATCACTACAATCATCGAAGCAATTGAAAAAGCAGGTTACAAACCAGGCGTTGACGTATTCTTGGGTATGGACGTTGCTTCCACTGAGTTCTACAAAGATGGTAAGTACACACTTGCTGGCGAAGGTAAATCTTACACTTCCGCTGAATATGTTGACCTTCTGGCTTCATGGGTTGAGAAATACCCAATCATCACAATTGAAGACGGTATGTCCGAAGATGACTGGGATGGTTGGAAATTGCTCACAGAAAAATTGGGTGACAAAGTACAACTCGTTGGTGATGACCTGTTCGTAACGAACACAGAACGTCTGGGTAGAGGTATCGAAGAAGGTATCGGTAACTCCATCCTGATTAAAGTTAACCAAATCGGTACATTGACTGAAACATTCGATGCAATCGAAATGGCTAAACGTGCAGGATACACGGCTGTAATCTCTCACCGTTCCGGTGAGTCCGAAGACAGCACAATCGCTGACATCGCTGTTGCAACAAACGCGGGTCAAATCAAAACGGGTGCTCCTTCCCGTACAGACCGTATCGCGAAGTACAACCAATTGCTCCGCATCGAGGATCAACTGGGTGAACTGGCTCAATACAATGGTCTTAAAGGTTTCTACAACCTCAAAAAATAAGTTGTCTTACGACGACTTACGGGCAAGCCGGGTAACCGGCTTGTCTTTTTTATTAAGTTCAATTTAATCTTAAGTATAGAAAGAATTGACGAAGGTGGCTGTATCTCAGTAATTGAGGAAATGCCACTACTTGTATCACGTTAATAGCTGTGTTACAATTAAAGTAACTGTTTTTATGGTGAGATGTTATGCCCACATGGGTAGGAGGTGGAAAGAATGGATATTGCTTTGAAATTGCTGCTCGTGGTGTTTTCGATCGGTCTAATCACTGTAGTATTGCTGCAGCACGGGAAAAGCGCTGGTTTGGCGGGTGCCATCTCCGGTGGTGCGGAACATCTTTTCGGTAAAACGAAAGCGCGCGGACTGGATCTTTTCCTGCAACGTGCAACGGTTGTACTGGGTGCAGGATTCTTCATTTTGTCTATCGTAGTTACGGTCTTCTCCAAGTAAGACACGGAATACCTTATAGCACTCGATAGTTTCGAGCATGAACGCTTGAATGATTAACCTTCGTTTCGAGAAGAAACGAAGGTTTTTTAATAAATTCATCCATGACCAGTCTTTTCCAATGATCCACATGAACGAGATCTTCGATTTCCTCTCACTTCCTTCGGTTACCTTCCTATATATTCGCCCTGTTCTGGGCCGTTTCTTTTCTGTCTGTTCGAGAGCAAAACTTATGTAGCATAAATGCTGTTGTGATGCATGAAAGCGCGGTTATGCAAGGGCCCATGCATGCTTGGTTTATTTTTGCAGGGTACGGATGCGTCGGATTGAATTCGTGTATACTAGGGTATGAGATAGTGAGGCCTAAGGTAAGGGCTTTACATCTGTATGGTTACTGATACATAGAGAGAGATGAAACAAGATTACACTTTTATGTTTCCCGAGGTGAATATTAATGATAACAGAACAACAATTGCTCGACTTCATGCGGGAAACCGCTTATAAACCGATGACTTATCAGGAACTGGAACAGCACTTCGAGATTGAAGATGCGGCTGATTTTAAAGCCTTTTTGATTATGCTTAATACGCTGGAGGAATCCGGCAAAATTTTGCTGACCCGCAACAACCGTTATGGCATGCCGGAACGCATGGATTTGGTACGTGGACGTTTGCAGGCTCATGCGAAGGGGTTTGCTTTCCTCATCCCTGAGGATCGGGAACACCCGGATGTATACATTCATGCCAATGATATGAAAAGCGCCATGAACGGTGATACGGTGTTTGTTAAGGTTACTTCTCAAGGACCTTCCGGTGGACGTTTGGAGGGTGAAATTGTCCGTATTGTTACCCGTGCAGTCACGCAGGTGGTCGGTGTTTTCCAAAGCCACGAGGTATATGGCTTCGTCATTCCGGACGACAAGCGGATTAACCGGGATATCTTCATCCCACGCACGAACTTTAATGGAGCTGTTGACGGGCAAAAAGTTGTTGCGAAAATCGTCAGCTATCCAGAGGGCCGGGCAGCAGCAGAAGGTGAAGTGATCGAGATTCTCGGTCATAAGGATGAGCCGGGTATCGATATTCTGTCTGTTATCCGTAAACATCAGCTGCCTGAAGCCTTCCCGGATGAAGTGGTGGAAGAATCCGAAAAAGCACCGGATGCCATTACGGAAGAAGAAATTATCCAGCAAGGTCGCCGTGATCTCCGGGGCCTGAATATCGTTACGATTGATGGCGAAGACGCGAAGGATCTCGATGACGCTGTCAATGTGGAGAAACTGCCTAACGGTAACTATCGTCTGGGTGTTCATATTGCCGATGTAGGCTACTATGTGAAAGAAAACTCCAAGTTGGATCAGGAAGCGTACAACCGCGGATGCAGCGTGTATCTGGTGGACCGTGTTATTCCGATGCTTCCGCAACGTTTGTCCAACGGGATCTGTAGTTTGAACCCACAGGTAGATCGCTTGACCCTGTCTTGTGAGATGGAGTTCAACGACCAGATGAAGGTTGTGAAACACGACATTTTCACAAGTGTGATCAAGACCAAAGAACGGATGACCTATTCCAACGTTCGTAAAATTCTTGAAGGCGAAGAGCCTGAATTGTTGGAGCGTTACAAGGATCTGGTGGATGATTTCCACTTGATGAAAGAGATTGCTTTGAAGCTTCGTGCGATGCGTATGCGCCGCGGTGCGGTTGACTTTGATTTTGAAGAATCCAAAATCATCGTGGATGAAGAATGCAAACCAGTGGATATCGTGAAACGGGAGCGTTCGATTGCGGAGCAAATCATTGAGGAATTCATGCTGGCAGCCAATGAAACGGTAGCAGAGCATTTCCACTGGTTGAAGGTTCCGTTCATCTATCGTGTGCATGAAGATCCAGATCAGGAAAAACTGCAAAATTTTCTCGCCTTTGCGGCGAATTTCGGACATCACGTCAAAGGACGTGGCAACGCAATTCATCCACGGGCGCTTCAATCCCTGCTTGAGGATATTAACGGAACGAAGGAACAGACGGTGATCAGTACAATGATGCTGCGTTCCATGAAACAGGCCAAGTATGATTCTGAGATGTCAGGTCACTTTGGTCTGGCGGCAGAGTTCTATAGTCACTTTACATCTCCGATCCGTCGTTATCCCGATCTCGTTATTCACCGTGTTATTCGGGAAGTGATTGAGAACAATGGAGCTTTGCCTGAGAACCGTCAAGAGTATCTGGCTGCACGTATGGCCGATATTGCCCAGCAGTCTTCGGAACGTGAACGTGTGGCGGTAGAAGCTGAGCGGGATACGGAGAAAATGAAGAAAGCTGAGTACATGCTTGATAAGGTCGGCGAAGAGTTCGAAGGCATGATTAGCAGTGTTACCAGCTTCGGTATGTTCATTGAACTGGAGAATACGGTAGAAGGTTTGATCCGCCTGAGCGCGCTCACAGACGACTATTACCATTTTGATGATCAACATATGGCTTTGATTGGCGAACGTACCTCCAAAGTCTTCCGCATCGGTGATGAAGTGAAGATTCGTGTGGCGCGTGTGAGCATGGAAGAGTACACGATTGACTTTGAAATGGTCGACATGAAACCTCGCGGCGAACGTCCTGGTGGCTTCAGTGGTGGACGTGGCGGTAAAGGTGGACGTCCTGCTGGTGGCGGCGGACGCGGCGGCGCGAAGAGTGGTTCCGGTGGATTCAGTGGCTCGCGTGGTGGTAAAGGCACCCCTACTGGTGCTGGAGGCAACCGTGGTGGCAGATCTGCCGATGAGAGCAGCAAAGGCGGACGTGGCGGTCGTAGCGGAGCTTCGAACACAGCAGGAAGCGCGGGTGGCAAAGGTGGCGGCAAACCGAGAGGTGAGCGTCGTGCTGGAGATGCTGGCGGATCAACGGGCCGGAGCAAGGGAGCGGTAAGCTTTGGTTTTGGCTCTGGCAAAGGCGGTTATAGCTCTACAGCAGGTGGCCAGGAAGGCACTTCAGCTAGTGGACAAGGGAATGGTCTGAACAGCGGCAGCAGTCGCGGTGAAGGTAGCTTCAAACCCGGTAAAGGCGGAGGTAAAGGTGGCAAAGGCGGTAGTGGACGCAAAAACACCTCACCTAGTGGTGTGTTTATCGGAGAAGGAGCTACACCAGGCGGTGTTCAGGAAGGCGGAGCACCACGTCGTAAGCGTAAAAAGAACAAAGGTGCACCTGCCAACGGAACGGCAGCTTTTGTACGGAAGAAGAAAAAGTAATCGCGTTTCGCTGAACATGAAATGAGTGTAATGAGAAGGGGCGGCGCAGACCGCCTCTTTCTTGATTTTAACAGCGGTCCTTGCTACAATTAAGGTCTGGCATGTGGTACCTGAGGAAATGTGTGGTGCACTGCTGTAGAGCATAGGTACCGGCTTATTTTACGGAGAAGGAGTGAGGACATGGGCAAGAATGATGGACAGAGTAAAGTGCTTGCACAGAATAAAAAGGCTTCCCATGACTACTTCATTGAAGATACGTATGAAGCGGGCATGGTGCTTACCGGAACGGAGATTAAATCTCTTCGTAACGGCCGTGCGAATATTGGTGATGCATTTGCCACGATTCGGAACGGTGAGATTCATATTCACAATATGCATATTAGTCCTTTTGAACAAGGGAACCGTCATAATCCAATTGATCCAACCCGTACGCGCAAGTTGTTGATGCATAAAGTGCAAATTCACAAACTGCTAGGGCTGTCGAAGCAGGACGGATACAGTATAGTGCCGCTGAAGATCTATATTCGTAACGGGTATGCAAAGCTCTTACTTGGACTGGGTAAAGGTAAGAAGCAGTACGACAAACGGGAGTCTGCTGCAAAACGCGATGCACAACGTGATATTCAACGGGTACTGCGCGAGAAGCAGAAGGTGGCTCGTTGATTGGGTTGCTATGTGTTGAATAACACATGGTAAGTTAGTTAGTGATAAGCAGGTTATGTTAGAAATTAGGATCTCAGGTTTTACCCATAGTTGGGTGGAGCTTGAGATTTTTTGTTTTGATTAGAGATTCCTTGTTAAGGGGAAGCGGTGTAATGAGTTTGGCGCAACATGCTCATTTGCCGTGCGCCAGTCAGATTATTGTGCCGGTTATGATATGAGATACACCAGTTGTTGCCACGTATCCTGTCTATTAAGATGTTAGGTTAGTACAAGTTAAAACTGTATGGTTTATTGGCAAGGTTGATGGAGTAAGTTTGCAGATGGCTGCGTAGTTTGTTCGGATCGTGGGTAAGATAGTTAAGTGGAACTGTTTGTGAATCGTTGGCATTCGGTACTCAACTTTACTTCGCTTGAGGGACGCGGTATAATATGTAGACGATTGAGCCTCATAAGTGTGTTGGTTAAACTTGCACAGTTGCTCAGCCTGCTGGAACGTCTTCCAGCAATCTGTACTATATCGGTGATTGTTCCTGTGTTATGATGTTCTTGTAGCAGACAGGAATGCCGAGTTTGAAAGAAGCATCTTTTTACCTTGGAGGAAAAAGATGTGCAGCACCTTTGCTCCGTATTCACGGATTAATCCTGGAGCCCTTCTTATATGAGGGGGCGTTTATGGATTCGACGGGGATAGTTCGAGCATGGGTAGCGGGTAGTGGGGACGCGTCCACTTCATCAACGCTAAAGCCTATTAAACGGCAAACAACAAACAAACTACGCTTTCGCAGCCTAAGAAACTGTGTGCGTGCTTCTAACCTGCATCGCCCATGTGACAGGATTAGGGGCTAACAAGTAGTGGGATACGCTGTCACATCTCCGCCTGGGGTGTGCTGAAGAAGACAATCAGGCTGACCCAACGTATAGCCGGTTACGGGGCGATACTCGGGTGACATCAAAACTGTGACTACACCCGTAGAAGCTTATGTGTCGTTATCTTCGGACAGGGGTTCGACTCCCCTCGCCTCCATTAGAGTAAGCAAAAGCCACCACCCAGTGATCTGGATGGTGGCTTTTTATTTTATGATATAATAAACATAAATTTAGATTGGGGGACTCAAGATGTTTGAAAATCGTGAACAGCTCCAAGAAATTTTAAAAAAAGCTAATCAATACGCACGGAAACAAGCCAAAGAATCAGGTGCCTCTATTTATTATATAAAGAATAACAAACGCGTTCGTGAGGATGCCAAAGGCAATAAATTTGAAATCATATATGATGCTGCTGGGAAACGCCAGGAGTTTGAGTATCATGAGTGATACAAAACCAACTATGACGGTCTTTGCTGGGACGAATGGGGCTGGAAAGAGCACGCTCAGTATGCAAATGAGAGAGTGGCTTGGTGAGTTGGTTGATCCAGATCAGATTGCAAGAGAGTTGAAACCAGAAGATCCGCGTAGTGCTGACCTGTCTGCTGGAAGGGAAGCTGTGAAAAGAATCCGATCACTGATAAAAAGTGGCGAAAACTTTGCTATTGAAACGACATTATCTGGATCATTTGTTCTGAAACATATGCAGATTGCTAAAGAATACGGCTATGAGATTGTGGTGTACTATATAGGTCTTAAAGATGTTCAAATGCATATAGACCGCGTAGCATCTCGTGTTGAACAAGGTGGACATTGGATTGCAGAAGAAGACATTCGTTATCGATATGGTCAGTCATTGAAGAATCTTAAACCGGCTTTAGCCATCGCAGATCAGGTTATCATCATTGATAATACATACGAGCCTTTAATTGTTGCGGAAATCAGAAAGAGTAATTTGATCTATTGTGTTGAGTCCATACCTGTGTGGGCTAATCCTGTTATTGTGGGTTACTGATAATTGAGTGACATTAAAACTTTGACTAAACCCGTAGAAGCTTATGTGTCGTTATCTTCGGACAGGGGTTCGACTCCCCTCGCCTCCATTAGAGTCAAAAACCACCAACCAGCGTTCTGGTTGGTGGTTTTTCTGTTTATGATATAATCTTTGTGAAATAAGCTGATGCAAGCCCGATATACTCTGTAATCTCCCAAAGGAGGCAAAAAAGCATGAACCAAACGCAGCAACAGATCCGCGAGTTTGTTGCAGGGATACAAGCATATGTCTCGCCAGTAAATGTGATTAATCCTTGGAGAGATTATGTGACGGGCTATGATATCAGCCCCGAAGCGGTGGGCTATCAAGGGGCGAGGTTCTCCGGCGTACCTTTGACGTCCGAGTGGATGGTTACCGGGAATCACTCGCTGGTGAACCAGATGATTTTTTCAGGTGAGGCCGGGCATCCGAACAAGCCTGCCCAGTATCGTCAAACCTAACCGGAGTCAGGAACTGTATGGATTCGCAGAACCGGCAGTATCCATCATATGGTGCGAAGTGTTATCCAGTTTAAGGTGGAAACCAACGGACTTTATTTTTTGGAACATCTATCCCTTTCATCCTTATCAATCTTCTGAAAACAGGATGACGAATCGAACGCCGACTTTGGCAGAGTTGGAGGATGGTGTTTATTTCGCCAGACAGCGTATGCAACTCAATCCTGATGCTCAGATCGTGGCTATTGGCAGAAAGTCAGCAGACACGTTAAGCTCCCATCTCATTAAACATCACCATGTTCCTCATCCTGCAAATGGAAGGGCAGTACAATTCCAAAAAGCAGTAAGGTCAATTATCTAGCCCATTTTGAACTGGAGGAATGTAAGGCTAACATATGCACCTTATCGTCCAAGTGCTGTACACATAACGTAATGCCCTATCATATAAAGAATGGTTGGTGAAGCTGAATGAGTGAAAAATACTGGCTTGTGGTGCAATATCCGCTGAAGAGTGCGCAGGGCAGCAAACGAGATTATTGGTTGAAGGAAAAGGTGATGGAATATCTGGAAACCGTTCTAACTCAGGCGGATTTGGGAGAGGTGGATGGATGTGATCTGGGTAGCCGTGTGGCTGATCCAAAGGAATATGTAATGAACATTTTTTGTGTGGTAACGGACGAGGATCGGAGCATAGCGCTAATTAAAAAAGTGCTGAGAGAGAGTCGGCTGGATTACACTCGTATCCAAATCGCTACGATGCCATACGGCATAGAAGGAAGCTACACACTGAAATATGCCTCCAAAAAAGGCGTTACCGAATTCTCGCTTTGATCACGATTCGCTGTTTCTTACCATAACGTACTGGACTTCTCCTACCCGAGGGCGGTGTGCCCCCGACACTTTCCCCACTTAAATTCATTATACGGATTTCGCACTTAACCACTCGATCAACGTACTGTCAGTAGCAAGAATTATGCTTGTACATATCGTAATTTTGCTCAAAAGTATGCATATATCGAGGTAGATGTTTATCAGCGTCTTTTGTGTATTAAGAACCTCCGCGTCCCGCGCATCATTCTCCATCCGGCACAAACCCAACTTATTTTCTATACCTCCAAAATTTTATAAATCAGTACTCCTTGCGGGGCATAATTGGTGCGGAACTGATGATTACGACGGTGCCAACGGTAGTCATCTATCTGCTGTTGAACAAACAGGTGCAGAAGAGCATGATCGCAGGTGCGATCAAAGTTTAGATTAGAAGAGCAGGTAAAGGTGTGATCTCTGAACTAGACCGGAGTATATAATCATGGAATAATAAGGGAGAATGTAGACAGGCAGTTGCAGAGAGGGGGCAATGCTTTATGGTTAATATCGCGTTGGTAGAGCAGGAATCTGTTCGGGAAAAGGTTGTGGCGTTCACGTTTGATGATGGGCCCCATCCGGTGTATACACGTCAAGTGCTTGAGATATTCCGCAGTGCGAGTGGGCGGGCGACGTTTTTCATGATTGGCAAAGAGATGGAGGCTCACCCTGAGATTGCGGCGGAGGTGCACCGTGAAGGGCATGAGATCGGAAACCATACGTACACGCATCCGGACCTGACAAAGCTGACGCTGAAGGCAGCCGGAGAGGAACTGCAACGTGCAGAAAGTCTTGTTCAAGAAATTACGGGGCAACCTACCCGGTGCTTCCGCCCGCCGTATTTTGGCGTAAACGATGACATTCTGTCTCTGGCGGCGGAGCGCGGATATCAAACGATTGGTGCGGTAAACGGTGATGCGAAGGATTGGGACAATCCCGGCGTTGAGCACATTCTGGAGCATACCCGGTCTGCGATGAAACCCGGGAGCGTGTTAATATTCCATGACGGGTACGGGGATCGTTCCGAGACAGTGGAGGCGGTTCGAGTGCTGGTGGATGAACTCGTCGCGGAAGGGTACCGATTGGTCACGGTAAGTGAATTGTTGAGATTTTCTAAGTAATCGATAAACAGAGTATTGAAGATTGGGCCCATCATTCATTGGAATGATAGGGTCCTCTTTCTTGTCCAGTATCGACCAGCCCCAGAAGTTTAATTATTGAACAACGGCTCCGTGCGAAGCAAATAGTTACCCCTTACCTCTGCAGCCCAATAAGCAAAGACCTCTCTCCATTGAACACTGTTAAAGAAATCGTCTACGGATTGGTTGTCGGAATCCCAGTCTACAAATATGTTGAGAGGTGTGATTCCTCCAGCCCAAATTCCATTACTGACGTCCGTTCCCTTCTCCCTCACTAATAAGATTGGAATGCCGAATTGAAAGGCCATGGCAGGCTCAATTTGAGAAAAGGTCGATCCTTCCCAGAACGGAGTTGTCGTTGGGGGTTCCCCTACATTAGATTCAAGAATTTGTACAAAGAATCTGCGGAAGTTGATTGCGAGCAATCCATAGCTTGAAAAAACCAGGCGCCGTATATTCGTTAGGATGTTTTCCGGGTATTGTTCACTAACGGGCAATGTGCGGGGAAAGAGCAATGCATCTTCAATTTCCCTAATCAGACGGGTCAGAAATTGCTCTTGTAGGTCATTTACCGTGTTGGTTGTACTCAAAAATATAGGAATACGAAAAGCACGGTCTACACATGCATCGATAGCGGATGTTGTATCCTTTTCATTATGAATGGCCTTATTTGGATTTGAGGAAGATGTTCTTACATTACCGCGTACGGGTGGAAGCTCCGTTACCATGCTTACGGGGGAAAGCTTTTTCATGGCAATAGGCTGAGTCTTAACTTTATTTTTTGGATTACTCAAGGTTCACATCTCCAATGCATGAGTCTGGTTTATATTTAGCCCAGTCTATGCGCATTAGCCCATTTATGTGACGTGATACTCATGAGAAGAGCGTACCCTTTACCCCATCAACCGATTACTGTAATTTTTTGAAATTTTACTTCGTACTAGAATGTAATTTATAATAATAAGTTAATATAAACTGCGTCAGGAGGATACAATGGACTTTATCAAAAATCAACTAGACGGAACTGGCATGAGTGAACAAACCATTGGATATCTTTCGAATTTGATCATGGTGTTATTTATAGCTGTGGTCTCCATACTGGCCAATTTTATAGCCAAAAAAATCGTACTGAAGATTATTATCCAAATCATCAACAACAATCGGTACACGTGGGATAAAATCATTGTGGAGAAAAAAGTGTTCCACAACCTCTCGCATCTGGTACCGGCAATTATCATTTATTATTCTGCGTATGTCTTCCCATCCTATCAAGCTTTGATTGAAAAAGCAGCTTTAACTTATATGATCGTCATAACCATCACGGTATTAAATGCGCTGCTTAATGCCTTTGATACCATATATCGTTCTTATGAAGTCTCCAAGATCAGACCCATTAAGGGATACATTCAGGTAGCCAAGATCATTCTTTTCATCATTGGGGGCATTATCGTCATCTCGAGCCTCATTGGTCAGAATCCGTTGATTATTCTCAGTGGACTTGGTGCCTTATCAGCTGTTCTGATGCTCGTCTTCAAGGATTCCATATTGGGACTGGTGGCAGGCGTGCAATTATCATCGAATGACATGGTGCGTGTCGGTGACTGGATTGAAATGCCCAAATATAATGCAGACGGCGATGTCATCGATATTACATTAAACACGGTAAAGGTTATGAATTTCGATAAAACGATTACAATGATTCCGAGCTACGCACTTATTTCGGATTCATTCAAAAATTGGAGAGGCATGCAGGTATCCGGTGGCAGAAGGATTAAGCGAAGCGTCTATATTGATACAAGCAGCATAAGCTTCTGCACCAAGGAAATGATTGGGGAATTTCAGAAGATCCACTATCTTACGGATTATCTCGAGACAAAATTAAATGAAATTAACGAATATAACATGGAACACCATATTAATACGGAAAGCATTGTGAATGGTAGACAGCTTACGAATGTGGGTGTATTCCGAGAATATATCCATCAATATCTGAGAAATCATCCGAAAATTCATAAGGACATGACGTTGATCGTGAGACAGTTAGCGCCGGGAGATAACGGGCTACCACTTGAAATCTATGCCTTCAGCAATGATATCACCTGGAGTGTGTATGAATCGGTTCAAGCGGATATTTTTGACCACATCTTCGCTGTTGCGCCGACATTTGGCCTTCGTGCTTTCCAAAATCCAACAGGTCATGATATCGTGCAACTCAAAGAAAGCCCCCAGTATTCGAGAGGATATTGAGATATGTTATTTACCTAATCCAAAATGAATATCAACAGAGGAAGCACCGTAAAGGTGCTTTTTTTTGTTTAAAAAGTGACATATACACTATTTACAAAAATGGAAATAATTAATAGTATATTTATATGGGCATGATTTCCAGATTTTATTTTTGAAGCTATATAAAATCGAACTAAATATTTACACGAGAACGTAGAGGACAGAAATAATCTGAAGAAGCGGAGCTAAAAGCTTTCTGAAAGAAAGCTGCATCGGAAGCATACGCCTCGCCTTTATCCCCGGATTTTCCCCTTTGAAAAAGGGAATCCAAAAAAATCTGGGGATAACAGCGATCGGAAGGTTATTCTGTCATCGGAGTGGCAAGTGTAAATTTTTTTTAGTTCAATTTATATAGAAATAAAATGTCCGCTTTGAAGATTGGAAAATTTAATGGAGGTGAATTTCGTGGCACGTGTATTAGTTGTAATGATGCCTGCAGAAGGTCATATCAATCCGACGCTCGGAATAATCAAGGAACTGATAGAGAACGGCGATGAAGTCGTCTACTGTTGTACGGAAAAATATCGGACGAAGATTGAAGCGTTAGGTGCACAATTTAAAGCCTACTCCTTCAACGAGGCAACCCTGCTCAACAACCCGGATATGAAGCCCTTTGAAATCAAGCACCCTTACCAATTTTTATATATGGTTTTGAAAAAAATTATTCAACGGTTTATTCCAGATGTTCTGAATCTGATCGAAAATGAAACCTATGATTATTTAATTTTTGACTCCTTAATAGGTTGGGGAGGACAAATCTTAGGCGAAAAGCTGGGTATCCCAGCGGTATGCTCAACCACCACTTTTGTTTTTGTGGAGCCTCTCGGATTCGGTAATAAAAATCAACTGAAGGATGACGATGAGGAGGTCAAGAAGCTATATAACGGCATCATCGAGATGTCCCAGCAATTAGCTTCCCAGTTCAATGTAGCTGTTCCTTCTCTGTCAGAACTTTCTGGGCATCCAGGACAACTGAAGATTGTTTATACAAGCCGCTATTTTCAACCCATGGGGGACAAGCTGGACGACAGCTTTGTGTTCACTGGCCCATCTATTACACCTCGCAAGGATGCACCATCCTTTGCCAAGGAATCTCTGCATGCCGTTTATAAACAGGCGGTTTATATTTCGATGGGAACCATTTTAAATAAGGATCTTGATTTTTATAAGCTGTGCTTTACGGCTTTCGGTGATTTGCCTGTGCAGTTTATATTGTCTTCAGGGAAGGACACTGATTTGGAGCCGATTGCTGGTCTCATTCCTGACAATTTCATCATCAGACCCTATCTCCCACAATTGGAAGTGTTGCAGGGTGTAGATGCTTTTCTGACACATGCGGGCATGAACAGTACAAGCGAAGCATTGTATTATAATGTACCCTTGGTCATGCTCCCGTTAACCTCGGATCAGCCGCGTGTAGCAGGCCGGGTGCAGGAGCTCGGAGCAGGGGTCATCGTGGATAAAAATAACCTTACACCCGACGTACTGAGAAACGCGGTATTAGAAGTGCTCGGCAATGCCTCCTACAAAGAACATGCTGAGGTTATTGGGAAAACGTTACGCGATGCTGGCGGGTACAAGCAGGCTGCTATCGCCATTCAGAACTATATGGTCAAACGGTCGTTAACGACCATGCCCATCTCTTCGCTTGAATAAAGAGGCGACTTGCCTCTGTTACAATAAGACGATAAGCCACCACTCCGTATAACGGGAGGGTGGCTTATATTTGATTCATCTGCGTATGGAGGGGTAGAATAAACGGAGAGGGCATATCAACTTTTCCATATCGTTTTAGTATATCTTTCGCAAAGGAGAGTTTACCAGATGAATCATACAATTCCGGAATATACGTTGAATGATGGCTTAAAAGTACCTGCCATTGGCTTCGGTACCTATAGTTTAAAAGGCGAAAAAGGCGTTAAATCCATAGCGTCCGCAATGGATGCAGGTTATCGACTGATTGACACAGCGTATAACTATGAGAACGAGGCGACTGTCGGGAAGGCCATTAAGCAGAGCTCCGTTTCCAGAGAAGACCTTCTCATTTCATCTAAACTGCCAGGGCGTTACCATGCTTTTGAAAAGGCGATTGTAGCCATCCAAGAATCTCTATACAGAGCAGATCTGGATTATTATGATCTATATCTGATTCACTGGCCGAATCCCAAGCAGGATATGTATGTGGAAGCGTGGCAGGCACTCATTGAGGCGAAAAAACGCGGATATATCCGTTCCATCGGAGTTAGCAATTTCCTTCCAGAACACAATGAACGCCTAATTAAGGAGACCGGAGTAGCGCCAAGTCTGAATCAGATTGAGCTGCATCCATTCTTTGACCAAGCGGATCAGCGGGAGAAGGATTCGCAGCATGGCATTATTAACGAATCGTGGAGTCCGATTGGTCGTGGTAATGATGCTGTACAAGATATCGTAAAAGATGAGCAGATCCTTCGTATTGCCGAAGCTCATGGCAAAACGGGTACGCAGGTTATTTTGCGCTGGCATACCCAGCTTGGGTCAATTCCTATTCCTAAAGCTGGCTCGCTTCAACACCAGCAAGAAAATATCGACATTTTCGATTTCGAGCTGAGCGAGAAAGAGATGGAAGTCATTTCTTCTTATAATCGTAAAGATGGACGACTGTGGAATCAGGACCCGAGTGAATACGAAGAATTTTAAAATGCTGAATTTAAAAACGTGCCATTCACCGTAAGGTGGGGAAAATGAGTATAAAGGAAACATAGCCTCCTATTCTACAGAGATGTAGATAGGAGGCTTTTTGTTGTATTAAAAAAGTGGATGCAATTGGAGCAGGAGTAATATGGGCGAAGTTAGTGATACAGCTAACTACTCAACCAATTCCTTAGATCTCTGCGCCATATCCTGTAAAACGCGAGCCACCCGACTTTTTCTGCCTTTTGCTTTTCTCTGTATTCTTGCGAGAGATTTTTTGTACGCTTCCACATCTGTTTGAAGCGCGAAGTGTTTGGCAGCAATCCGTAATGTTTTCTTTAACAATCGTGCGGAAGAACGTGTTGTTCTGGACCGGAAGCCTCTGCGCAAGATTCGCAGCGTTTTTTTGTAGGTTTGGAGGTCAGCTGATGGTGGTACAACGCAGAATAAATTGAGTGCGGAATCATTGAACCCATAGGTTTCGAGCATGATTTTCAAATTTTCTGTATTGAGCACTTCCCCTCGGAAATGGGTAGGATGTTCTTGATGATAACCTACGACCTCCTTCATACAGTAGAAGGGCACTTTCAAACGATGCAGTCTGTAGCCCAGATCCCAGTCTTCAAGCCCATACAGTACAAACCTTTCATTGAAACCTCCAACACGATTCAGAAGGCTTCGGCGAATGGAAACACACCGCGTGACGAGCAGCATCCATGGAGCCACATCGGTGCTGGCAAATTGTTTGATGACACCAGGCGGTATTTTGGTTGGGAAAATCACTTTGGACAATGTATCTGTCTGATGAATGATATCTTCCGGTGTGACCAGTGGGACGATTTCATTCGCTGCATCAAATTCAGGACGCCATAAGTTTGAAGGGGTAAGGATTGAACGGCAATGATCTTTTTCCGAGGGCGAGAAGTCTGGATAGTAGTGGGTATAAGCATCGGCAAAGGAATGTGGAAAACCCGAAACGACGGCTCTGGGATTTTTACGATGATATTGACGCACGGTTCGAATAAATTCGGGTAATGCCAGAAAGTCAGCATCACAGAAGATAACATATAGCCCTTTGGCATGCTGAAGTCCCAAATTCCGGATCGCTGATCTGCCACGTTGCTCCGTCTGCGATACGTAGATCAAAGGATATGAAGACTGGAATGCCTGAATCTGTTCTTTCGTTCCATCAGTGGAACCGTCATCAGCTACGATGACTTCGAAAAGGTGCTTCGGGTAGGTCTGTGTCTCTAAGGCTGCCAGAGTAAGCGATAACTGATGGGCCCGATTATAGGTTGGGATAATGATGCTGTAGCGGATCGCCATTCCTGTTTCCTCCTTCACGTTGTTGGACGCTCCTTATGAAAAAAACGAACACGCTCAATTAAGAAGTGATATTAGTTTATTCCATATATGTAGCAGCGACTGGTCAAACACCTTATGATTTTGGAAACGGGCTTGATCGATCTCCTTCTTGTGCTCACGCTCACCGTTCAATCTGGAAATATGATCTTGATCTCTTGCATTCATGTGCAAATCCTGCGCTGCGCAAGGAAATATCAAATTTTGGATATGTCGGCAAGAATGGACGATAGCCAATATAGCGGGCAAACGGTAACTTTATGGAGAGCGATGACAGAGCTGCTTATCCACGATACACATTCAATGGGGGGACGTGAAGTGATGAAAAGGTCATGGAGAAAACGACTGACAATTGGAATCTGCCTAATGATGAGTATTGCTGCTCTCGGGGGCTGTTCAGGGGGAAATGGAAGTACAGGTGAAGCAGGAGGAGATGGACCTACCCCCATTTCAATCTGGATGTCGATGAATACCAATGCTTCCATCACACTCAAGAGCATGAATGAAATCACGGCGATTAAGGAATGGGAGAAGAAAACCAATACCAAAATCGAATTCCAGCATCCCGCTGTGGGTGCCGAGACCGAACAGTTCAATGTCATGATAGCCTCGAATCAGCTGCCTGATGCCATGTTTGTCAATGGAGATTACGCCAAGCTATTCAATGATGGTATCATCATTCGACTTAACGAACTCATTGATGAATACGCTCCCAATTTGAAAAAGATCCTGGAAGAGAATCCTGAGGTTGCCAAACAGTTAAAAGCCGACAACGGGGACATCTATGCAATACCGCATCTGCGTCTAGGGGAATACAAAACCTTCGGCGGTACGTTCATCCGTCAGGATTGGTTGGATGAGCTAAAGCTGGAGAAACCGGAAACGCTGGAGGAGTGGGAGACGGTACTCAAGGCCTTCAAAGAGAAAAAAGGCGTAGCAGCGCCGCTATTGTTTGGTGCACCACCCAAAATGACCACGATGGGACCAGCGGCACCGACATATCTGGAGGCTTATGGCATCACTAATAATACGTTTATGAAAGATGGCAAGGTAGTCTATGGACCAATTGAGCCTGAATATAAGGAATTTCTAACCATGTTCCATCGCTGGTATCAGGAGGGATTGATTGATCCCGATTTTGCTACCAATGACCAGAAAACATACGACGCCAAAATTTTGAGCAGTCAAGCGGGTGCATTTTTCACCTTCATCGGTGGAGGTGTAGGCCGCTACCTGCCCGCTCTGCAGGAAACAGATCCGAACGCCAACCTGACAGCCACTCAATATCCGGTGCTGAATAAGGGTGATGAACCACTGTTTACTGGACGTTCCTGGGAGTGGAGCAGTAGCGGCGTTGTGCTCACCAATAGCAACAAACATCCGGAGGAAACGGTCAAAGCACTCGATTATTTCTTCAGTGAAGAAGGACATATGCTGAAAAATTTCGGTGTGGAGGGCCTCACCTACACGATGAAGGACGATTACCCGACCTATACGGATGAGATCTTGAAAAATCCGGACGGCCTGTCGGTTGCTCAAGCCATGGCCAAACATTTTATTGCGAACTATCCCTTCGTTGGGGAGGATGACGATCGGTACAACGAGCAATATTACCAGCTCCAACAGCAGAAGGATGCGGCAGTTCTGTTCTCCAAATACAGCGAGAATACATTGAAGGTGGGCCTTCCTCCGACAAGTCTGACAACAGAAGAATCCACGGAGTACAGCAAGATTATGAGTGATATTGGAACCTACCGGGACGAGATGTTCGTCAAGTTTGTCATTGGGGTTGAGCCGATTGAGAACTTTGACAAGTTTGTAGATCAGATCAACAAGTTTAACGTGAAACGGGCTATTGAAATTCAGCAAGCTGCCCTGGATCGGTATAACGCCAGATAAGGAAGAGATGTCTAAGGGTAATGAAGCCTTTTTACGGCTTTGCTGCCCTGGACGCCCTCTTTGGAATGAAAAAGGAAGGGGATGAAGGAGTTGTCGCACAAGTTTTCCTTGTTATGGCTCAATTACAAAAAGAATAAAGCCATCTATTGGATGGCTCTCCCCGTCGTTTTATATTTTCTCGTCTTCAAATACCTGCCGATGTACGGAGCCATCATTGCGTTCAAAGACTACTCGGTGGGCAAAGGCATATGGGGCAGTGATTGGGTCGGATTGCAGCATTTTCGTGATTTCTTTCAGAGCTATTATTTCTGGCGAATTCTGAAGAATACTCTTTTGCTAAGCTTTTATCAGCTGTTGTTCGGTTTTCCGGCTCCCATTCTTCTTGCTCTTCTGCTTAACGAGCTCAGACATGAAATCTTCAAACGTACGGTGCAGACGATCTCTTACATTCCTCACTTTATTTCCATTGTCGTCATCTGCGGCATGATTGTTGATTTTTCTTCCCGAGATGGACTGTTTAACACTATCATTGGTTATTTTGGCGGTCAGAGCAGTGCGCTTCTCAGTGATCCTGCCAATTTTCGTACCATATATACCGCCTCATCGATCTGGCAGGAGCTTGGTTTCTCCAGCATCATTTATTTGGCTGCGCTTAGCGGCATTAACCCCGAGCTCTACGATGCTGCCAACGTGGACGGAGCGAGTCGGCTTCGCCAGGTGTGGCATATCACGCTTCCCGGCATCATCCCGATGATTATGATTCTCCTCATACTCCGCATTGGAGGATTGATGGAGATTGGGTTCGAGAAAATTATTCTGCTCTATAATCCGAATGTGTATGATACAGCAGATGTAATCTCGACGTTTGTCTACCGCAAAGGGATTAGTGAAAGTGCTGAATTCAGCTATACAACCGCGGTGGGTCTCTTCCAGTCGGTCATTAACTTTGCGCTGCTAATCGGTGCCAACCGTCTGTCCAAGGTGATATCCAATACGAAACTGTTCTAGCCAAGAACGAGGTGAAGGGAGGGATTTCTTTTGCGAATGAAAAGGTCCATTGGAGAGCGGTTGTTTGGCGGTGCGAACGCGATTCTGATGACAGGGCTGATTATCGTAACCTTGTATCCGCTGCTGCATGTGCTGAATGCATCGCTTAGCGACTCAGGTCAACTCATGGCCCATAGAGGCCTGCTGCTTTTCCCCAAAGGAATTACAATGGAGAGCTACAAGCTGGTGCTAAGCAACCCCAATATTCTGTCCGGATACCGGAATACGATATTCATTGTGGTGGTGGGCACGGCGCTTAATCTGCTGTTCACCATTCTGGGGGCGTACACGTTATCCCGCAAAAGCTTTATGCTCCGTAATCCGATTATGCTGGCGATTGTGTTTACGATGTTTTTCAACGGCGGAATCATACCATCTTATCTGTTGATCAATAACACGCTCCATATGGGGAACAGCCTCTGGGCTCTGATTGTACCCGGTCTGATCAGCAGCTATAATCTGATTATTATGCGAACTTCCTTTGCGGAAATCTCGGAAAGTCTACTAGAGTCGGCACGTATAGACGGGGCGGGAGAGATGCTCATTCTGTGGCGGATTGTCGTACCATTGTCCATGCCCGTCATTGCGGTGATGATTCTCTTTTATGGCGTCGGTCACTGGAATTCATGGTTCAGTGCGATCCTGTATATTCGGGACCGGAACCTGTTTCCACTTCAACTGGTGCTGCGAGAGATTCTGATTCAGAACAGTACAGACTCGATGACCACAGGAGCGACCGCTATGGACAAAGAGGCCATCGGGGAAAGTGTAAAATACGCAACCGTCATGGTAGCGACCCTGCCTATATTGTTCATCTATCCGTTTCTGCAGAAATACTTTGTTAAAGGTGTTATGATCGGAGCAATCAAAGAATAGAGTTGCCTTATCAAGCCATACCAAATAACAAACGGTGAGGAGGAGACACATGAAGAGAAAAAGCATCCTGTTATCCTGGGGCATTTCTTACATGGTCATTCTGCTCATACCGATTGTGATCGGTGCTGCTGTTTTTGCCGAGTCTCGCATGTTGCTCGAGGAGGAAGTTAACCGTTCCAACATGGTGCTGTTATCTCAGGTACAGGAAACCATTGATAACCAGATTGGTGATATTGGCAGCATTAGCAATCAATTAATGGCTGACTCTCAACTCATGAGCTTCATTAATCATGCATCTGAACAGGATGCCCGCTGGAGATTCATGGGGATTGATCTGATCAAAAACCTGAAATCTACACGCGTCGGAAACGGCTTGATTAGTGAGCTGTATATTTATATCAAACAACCAGATATTGCGTTGTCCTCGTCTTCACTTATTCAAAAAAATTATCTATATGACATGTTCTATCAGGGCACCAATGTAACCGAGGAAGCATGGACCCGGCTTATGCATGATTCCGGTAAGAGCATGTACCGAAAGATGGAGGTTCGGAGTGAAGATCGACGGATTGAAGACACGCTGGTCTATATTCAGCCGTTTCCTATTCAGAATGGCGCTGACAGCCCTGCGACCTTCGTTGTTAACCTGGACCCCAACCGATTCCAGCAAGCCATTGATAACGTACGTTTGGAAAAAGAGAGCACCGTGTTCATTCTGGATCACGACGGTCAAACGTTATTTTCTACCGGATCACTTGAAACCCCTTACATGAATGGGGAGGACCTTAATCTTTTCGATGATGCTGGGAAAAGAACGGAAACGATCGATTGGAACGGAGAATCCGTGACCATATCGCAGATTTCTTCTAAGATCCAGGACTGGAAGTATGTATCCATCATACCTACCCGAATCTATGCCAAGAAGCTGACGGTAATCCGCGATATTACGCTTGGAGGCGTTGCCGCAGGACTTATCCTTGGCGGGGTGGCAGCCTGGTGGTTCACCAGACGGAATTACCGTCCGCTGGGACGGATCATGAACATTATCTCGGATAAGGTCAAATGGAAACTGGAGCAGCCAGACGATGAATATGGCATTTTGCAATCTGTTCTGATCCAAGCCTGGGAAGAGCAGGATCAATTTGCGAACAGGCTTAAGGATCAGCAAAGCGTTATACGGAGCAGTCTGCTCTCCAAATTGATGAAGGGAAGGGTACAGGTAGGTGAGGAGTTTGCATCGACCTTGGAACGTTCAGGTATTCGATTTGAGTCGGAGTCGTTTGCTGTATTGCTCTTGCATATTGAGGATGTTGAAGGGCTGTTCCGTTCCAGAGTACGTGAGCAGGACCAGGAGGAGAAGCACCAATTTGTGCACCTGATTCTGACCAATGTACTGGAGGAGATGATCGGCTCAATCGGTCATGTATATTCTGCGGACATTGATGGAAGAATTGCATTCCTGATCAATATTCGGGAGTGTGAGGAGGATACCAGTCATCGGTTAATTCGTGCAGTCGAAGAAGCTCAGCGTTTCATCGGCTCCCGATTCTGCGTGTATTTCTCTGTTGGCGTTAGCCATGTTCATCACCGTATTGTGGAGATCGCAGATTGTTTCCGGGAATCGGAAGAAGCGCTGGAATACAGGCTGATTCTGGGGATCGGTCAAATTATTGACCCGAACCGAATTCGTCGGCCCAAGGAGGAGCTGTATTACCCTCTTGATCTGGAGAGACAGCTCATCAATTATATCGCTACAGGCAATTATGCCCGTTCCACGGAAGTGATGAACGAAATTCTCATGACTAATTTTGCGGGAGAGCCCTTGTCTGTTGAACTGGCTCGCTGTCTAATGTTTGAGTTGATTGGTACCTTTCTGAAAGCTACCGAACAGATCAAGACGGATGACCAGAACGAGATGACTCAGCGCAACGATCTGATTCGGCAATTGTTTGCATGTGAGACCTTTGAGGAGATCGAGTCCGAATTGCTGCGGATACTGGAGACGGTATGCCAGACGGTGCATGAGCGCAAGCGTTCCCGCAGTGAGGAATTGAAGGATCAACTGGTGGAATTCATTCATGAGAGTTATGCAGATGTCAATTTGGGCTTGACCCATTTATCTGAGCGCTTTCGTTTTCATCCAACCTATGTCTCCAAGTACTTTAAGGAACAGACCGGAGTCAACGTGATCGATTACATTAATCAATATCGAATTGAGCAATCCAAGAAAATTCTACAGGCAGAGGAACTGACGATCCAGGACGTATCCGAGCGGGTTGGTTTCTTGAACAGCAATTCGTTCATTCGTGTCTTTAAGAAATATGAGGGAATTACACCCGGCCAATATAAGCAAAATAGCAGACTTGTCCAGCAAGAGGGTTGAAGAATATGACTCGCCTAGAGGAGGAACTGTTCCATGTGGAAAAAAGCTATTGAAGATGCACTTCATGTCACCCGACGTAATATAGATCGATTTGATGGGCGCTTTCCCCATGTTAGTAATGGGGATGAGCATTATGTGCTCAACGATAATACGGAGTGGACGGCAGGGTTCTGGTCAGGCATCCTGTGGTTATGCACGGAGTATACTCAAGACCTGAGGTTTCGTGAGGCTGCCGTGGATAGCGTCGATAACTTCCGTCGGCGAATGGAGCAGAAAATCATTTTCGATCATCATGATATTGGCTTCCTTTATTCGTTGTCTTCTAAGGCACAATGGATTGTGGAGCATGACGCCGATGCAAGGAAACTTACGCTGGAAGCAGCTGATATGCTGATGAAACGCTGGCGGGAGGATGCTGGACTGATTCAGGCTTGGGGGCGGAAAGGTGATGTGAATAACGGAGGGCGAATTATTATCGATTGCCTGCTCAATCTTCCACTGCTGTTCTGGGCGTATGAGCAGACCAATAACGAGGAGTATCGCCGCGTTGCCGAGCTGCATGCGTTGAAAAGCCGCCGTTTCCTCGTTCGTGGAGACGACTCTAGTTATCATACCTTTTATTTTGATCAGGCTACCGGAGAGGCCATTCGAGGGGGGACGCATCAAGGCTACAATGATGGTTCTACCTGGACTCGCGGACAGGCATGGGGGATATATGGTTTTGCACTGTGCAGCCGCTATCTGCAAAGTGCAGAGATGCTGGAGACAGCCAAACGTCTTGCCCGTTATTTCATTGCCCATCTTCCGGAGGATGAAGTAGCGTATTGGGATTTTGATGCCCCGCAAACGTCAGATACGAAACGGGACAGTTCTGCATCGGCTATTGTTGCCTGTGGTCTGCTGGAAATTGCCAGGCGGCTTGATGAAGCCGATCCTGAGCGGGAGGTTTTTCAGAACGCAGCGGAATCGTCCATGAAATCCTTAATTAATCACTACTCCACGCAGGGCTCGGATACAGCCGAGGGTCTGCTGAAGCATGGTTCATACTCTGTAAGAGGTGGAGATTCACCTGATGATTACACGATCTGGGGCGATTATTTTTATCTTGAAGCGTTGATGCGTCTGGAACGAGGTATTCCTGGCTATTGGTACGATCGTCCATAAAGTGATTATGAACAAGTTCCTTGCCGATGAATCAAAATATTCTGACCCAAAAGAAAAAGCAGCGATTCTTCCGTGACGACAGAATCGCTGCTTTTTAATCTTTATATGTGAATACGTGCTGTTAAATTTGCGCTTTGGGCGCAAGCTCAATGGCGGAACGGATGGCGGCCAACATGCTTTTGTCATCGGCAATGTTTTTGCCTGCGATGTCAAAGGCTGTTCCATGGTCCACAGAAGTACGGATAATGCCGCCTTTGAGACCTACCGTAATGTTCACACCTTCTTCAATGCCCATAACCTTAATTGGTGCATGTCCCTGATCGTGATAACAAGCCACAACGATATCAAAATCACCACGGCCAGCGCGGAAGAATAACGTGTCCGCTGGAAGTGGACCAACGACGTTAATGCCTTCCTGTTGCGCACGTTCGATGCCGGGCTGCAGTTTTTCTTCCTCTTCACCATTACCGAACAGTCCATTCTCACCTGCATGCGGGTTGATACCACAAACAGCTACACGCGGATTTTCGAAGCCGGCTTTTTTCAACGTATCATGAGCCAGTTTAACCACAGTGTATGTTCTTTCCGGGTTGATGCTCGCAATGGCATCAATCAGGCCCATATGTGTCGTAAGGTGAATTACTCGCAGATTGGGTGTAGTCAGCATCATGGAGAAATCTTCTGTATCGGTCAGATCGGCCAAAATCTCGGTGTGACCTGGATACAAGTGACCACCCAGGTGCAGGGCTTCCTTGTTCAGAGGCGCCGTGCAGATGGAGTGAATGTGCTGTTTTTTCGCTAGATCAATGGCTTTCGCCAGATACTGAAATGCTGCATCTCCCGCAACGGCAGATACTTTTCCATACTCCAGATCGGCAGGAATGAGATCCAAATCAATAACGTCCACAGTACCGAATTCATACTTGGCTTCCGATGGCTCATGAATAGCATTTACCTTCAGGCTCGATCCGATGACAGGCAGGACACGCTCCAATATTTTTGCATCGCCAATGACGAGTGGATTACAATTGTTGTAGACCTCCTGATGGCCCAATGCTTTCATAATGATCTCGGGTCCAATACCTGCTGCATCGCCCATTGTAATTCCTACGGTTGGTTTCATACGGTAACTCCTCCTTTTAATTTTTCAATGGCATGGATGAAGACGTCGGGCTTGCCGAACCCGCCCGCTTTGGTGATCACGTGCAGATCCTCAATACCAATAAATTTCGATATCGGTACACCAATTTCAAGCTCATCAAGCAGCTCAAAACCGCTGATATTCCACTTCATACAGATTTGCTTAGCTGTATCTCCGCCCGTCATGGATACACCTTTGAAGTACCCATTCTCCAGCAGCTTGGCACAGATTTCACCTATGGCCCGTACAATTTCATTGCTGACCTCGGTGTGATTAAGTCCTCTGACTTCACCTGTAGCACGTGCTAGTTCAATATCTACCTGTTCAGCGGTTGAATAGAGGACAACGTCATTACCTTCCACGGCTTTGGCCATCACTTCCTCATACACACGATCGATTTCTTGCTCACGATCTGCCGATCCCGATACGGCTTTGAACGAGTGGAACGGGATGGATGATACGTTGGTTTTCTGTAGCAACTGCTTGAGCTGCTCACGAGAGTTTTTGTTCACACTCCCTACAACAGTGAGGATCGGACCTGGATTTGCCGGAATGTTTAATTCCGCAGACTTGGCTCCCAAACCGTAATGAGTGGGAAGGTAGTTCGCGATCCCTGCTGAGCCTGCCCAGGCAAATGAATAATCCAGCTCACTGGTGATACTCAGAACCTGCTCCAAATGCTGCTCATCCGTCGAGTCGACGAGGATATAGGGAATGCCATTTGCCTTAAAGGTTTCCAATTGCGTCTTCATATGATCTGTACCCGATTCAAGATCACTCACCGTAATCTCGCCCACTTCATACTTGGTCTGGAGCTTGAGCAAATCCGGAAGATATGAAAGGGTCACAGGTGTCTTCGGATCATTCGCAATCTCGGTATCGGCCAGTGGAACGCCGTTCAGATAATGTGTGCCATTAAGAATGGTGCGGTTGTTCTTGGGATAGCCCGGGGCAATCATCATGAAGTCCGGTTTGACCACATCGTACAAAGCGTCGATCTCGATCCCGATGTTTCCGCGCATGGTTGAATCCATTTTTTTGAAAATGGTGCCAAATCCGTTCCTTAACAGCAGTTCGGCTGCTCGACTAACCCGCTGATACGCATCCTCCGGTGTGATGGAACGGCTATCGGTATCAAACACGACCGCATCGTAATGACGAATGTTATCTTCGTCCATGTTGAATAGTACGCTTGTCTTTAATCCATGACGGGCAAGCTGCACCCCGCTGTCATTGGCGCCGGTCAAATCATCTGCAATAATGGCTAATTTCATGCAGTCATCCCTCCTTGAAACTCCAAATTAAATATAAGTCCGGTCAGCTAAATTAATGCATTTATGTGGATGGTCTTTGATTGTATTTCTCGACACCGCCTGATTTCTCCAGCCTTTTGGAAAGGAATCCGATGAAGATCGGCAGTAGAATGGCAGTCGTCACAACACTCGCAGCAATTTGTACTGTAGCAATCTCGGCAATAGGGGCAAAAGAAGCATTTGCCGCCACGATGGCAGCAGGTGTACCTACAGCGTTACCGGCTGTGGAACCTTCCGAAGCTCCGACAATGGGATTCCAGCCAATGGCTTTGAAGAGCAGGTAACCGACGCCGCCAGTAATCAATACAGTAATTACACCCAGCATGATGCCGCTAAGTCCGCCTTGAATGATGGACGAGAAGTTGATTCCCATACCCAGTGAAAAGGCGAAGAATGGAACGAGCTTGTCGCTGCCTTTGTGCAGCCATTCAGCAAGGTTGCGATCCAGGTTACCGATAACAACACCGACGATCAGTGGAAGCAGTACGGCTACAAAAGCCATCGGGGAGAACATGCCGTTGGCGAAGCCCATCGCACCGAAAATAGAGAGTGCAACCATGGTGAGGAACGGTCCATCGCTGAGTGCGAGGAATGGATAAGCAGCCTTGTCATCCTCTTTGCCGTATTGTCCGGCCAGCGCGATGTACAGTCCACCATTGGAATTCGTCATTGCAGCGATAATAGCAAGCGGTGCCAAACCAAGGAATAAACCATTGGAATCTGCAAAATAGATGGCGATCAAACCTAATATTGCACCAACTGCCCACTTGAACACAAGCAATGTAACGCCTTTACCAACCGAAGAACCGGCTGTCTTGAACGTAATTTGTGTACCAGCAATCAACAGGAACAGGGCGATCAATGTACTTGAGCTATTTACGAACAGGGCTTCCGTGAAACCCCCGATTCGCAAAGCATTCGGAAAGAATGTGTTAATGGTTGCACCGAGCAACAGGGGAACAACCATCATACCGCCAGGAATACGATCTAATGTTGCTTTAATGTTCATAGTAGTGGCTCCTTATGAAGTAATCGTTTTTATAAAGCGTTTGCAGGGACTATGTTATCCCATATTGTTTATTTTAGCAACACTTAATTATTGTAAATTTTAAGTAATAGTTATAAGTGTTTAATTATGCAACACATATAATCGTAAAAAAAGCGTAAACCTAAAGTTACTCTTTAAGTTTACGCCATAACGTGGCACGGTTAATCCCTAAGCGTTCGGCCGCCTTGGATTGATTATTGTTTTCCTCATGTAGAACGAGTTGAATAATCTCTTTTTCGATTTCTTTCAGCGTACCACTGAGCTTCATCGTATTGGATGAGGGCTGTTCACCGAGCAGATGTGATAAGGTCTCAGCTGAGATCACGTAGTCCTGTTCGTTCAGTGCAGCCTGTTTGATAAGATGCCTCAACTGGTTCACTGTCATATGCGGAACTTCATTTCTGATTAGCTGCAACGCATCCTCTTTCATCTTCACCGCAACCGTTCCATACTTCTGGTAGTAATCACTGAGGAAATGCTGGATTAGTGGCGCAAGATCCTCCTGCCTGTCTACAAGGCTCGGCATAATGATCGTATTCAGCTCGACATCCAGCGTTCTGTTTGGATTCAATCCCTTTTCCCCCAGGATGAATACCCCGATCTGCCTCTGTAGACAGGTCTGAATGAATGAGATCAATTCCTCATCCTTCGAGCCATCTTCCAAATGATTAATTTCCACGTTGCGAACTTTGGAGAGGGGGATTTTGTGCAAATGGCCTGGAGGAACCTGAGCAAGCTCGATTTGGAGCATCAGCCCACCGCTAGAGTACATCTGATGAATATGTTTTACCAGAAAAGACTTGCCCGAATCCGCTTCACCTAGTAGATAAATGGGTTCATGTTTCTCGTAAACCGCCCGGATATTTTTCAATACGGCCTGCATGGCAGGGGATTCGGCAACGATCGGCTCCATGGATATATCGGTATATGCCGTTATGCCGAATTGTGCAAAAGCATAGGGCTGTCCTTTTTCAAGGGAGTATACTTTATAGGTTTTGTTATTTAACGTTGTTTCATAGGCCGTTACCGTAAGTTGGTAATCATCCACGATGAACACATTTTGAACTTGGGATTGATGGAAATCCAGGTTGGTATTGGTGAGATAAATGTGATTATCGGTGAGTGGATTCTGCTCAAAATCGGTCAAATTCTCGAATACAACCTCGTTCTGCTCGTTTAAAACAAGAAGATTAGGATGCTCTTGGGTAACCAGATTGTTCAGTATGACGGATATCGCGTGATTTTTACTTAAGTACCGATATACCAACTGTGCATCTTCAAGCGCTCTGAGGATGGATTCCTTGCCAGACTGGATCAGCAGTCCTTCCATTCCATAGGTTTTGGCTGTATTCACGGTGATAACATCGCCAACAATCTGACGGTACCCTGATGCTTTCAGCTCCAGCAACAGCCTTGCCACATCCTCGGAGCTGCGTATGGTATACACCTTTAAAGGCAGTTCCATCAGATCGATAATCGACTGTGCGCCTGAAGTAATGTTGGCAAAGCCAACGATAGCGGTTTGGCCGTTGAACTGGCTTGCGAGCGTTAGCGAACGAATCATGTCATATCCGGACAGCTGCACATCAATGACGGGAATGGTTACGGCTTCCTTGATTAGTTGGGCAGTACCGCCGCGGCTAATCATAATCTCCGCTCCGTTTCGTTCAGCCTGGGCCGCCAATTCGGCGCCTTTCATCAGGTCGCCCACCTCAAATTGAATGGCCAACTGGGGGAATAGCGGAATACATTCTTCTATAATAGTAGTCATGGATTCGTAAGGAGCGATAATATGAACTCGTGTACGCATAATTTTCCTGCCTTTTATAAAAATCATTCATAGTTCCTGCTGGTACATCAGACCAGAGGGCTTTCCTTATTATAGCCAACTTGCAGAGGAATGGCATCCCTGGCTCCTGACGGATTCAGTTATGCTGACAAGCAAACAGATTATCCTGATGTACTCTCCTCCTTGGAAGTGTGATAAAGATCACGGAATACCACATTCGAATTTTTCAAAATTAATGATTATGTGCACGTGATAATTATGAGAGAAAGAGGTGACATGTAATGGCAGGAAGTCGTGAAGCAATAGAACCGGATTATATCATTCAGCGTGTTGTCAGTGAATTCTCATGCAGAGTTTTGTGGAGTGAAGGGCGTCCATGTCTGGAGTTTCAACAGGAGGCACAACTGGCGCAGATTGCTGCATACGTTCATGCTAATTTTGACGTCGATCTGCTGGATGTCTTCTTCACGGCGGTGGAGAGTCTTCCTGTTCATGATGCTGATCCCGGTCTAATTGCAGAGGAAAGTATCAAATTTATAGAAGAACTTTGATTAAGGAAAAGGAAAACAATGATTTCGGAAAAGTTTTTAGAATAATGAGACGACACCATAGGTGCTCGTCTTTTCTTTGATAACGTAAGGGGATTATGTCACGCTTGGATTACTTCAAATTTATTGTTGCAGTGGCAGTAAATGAAACCATCAACCTCATATTCATGTATTATAGTACATATGAACTGATCGAAGGAGGAACGAATGATGGGAATCTTATCGAGGTTTAGGGACGTGATGAAAGCGAATGTGAACCATGTGCTGGCTCGGACGCAAGATCCGGAGAAGACGGTGAATGAATATATGCGGAGCTTGAGCAGTGATCTGGGTCAGGTGAAGGCAGAGACGGCTGCGGTTCTCTCGGATGAGAGCCGGGCGAAGAGGGCTTTGGACGAATGCAATGCAGAGATTAAGAAATTACAGCGGTATGCAGAGAAATCTGCGGAGTCCGGTGATGAAGACAAGGCACGTAGTTTTCTGGAAAAGAAGGCAGAGCAGGCTGAGAAACGGAATGAATTACAAGCTGCCTATGATCGGGCTTCTGCCAAAGCCAAAATGATGAAGCATATGCACGAGAAGCTGGTTGCGGATATGGGGCAATTGGAAGCTCGGCATACGGAGCTGAAGGGCAGAATGGCGGCTGCAAATAGGCAACAACAGGCCAATGAACGGAACGCTTCCGCTGCCAATGCGAGTGCTGCTCTAAAGGCGATGGAAGACAAGGCGAATCAGGCGCTTAACGAAGCTGAGGCTTTGGCTGAACTTCGTGCTGGGGCACAGGAAGATGATTTGGATGTACTAATTGCGCAGTTGGAGCAGCAAATGAATGCCGAAGCGGGTAATAATGCACAGGTGACGCCGACTCCAGAGGAAGAGCTTGCAGCAATTCAGAAGAAATTGGAAGATAAATAAAGATATATTAAGGTAGTACATTTCGTTAAATATTGAGGTGAGCAAATGCCGGTAATCGAGTACAAGTGTCCCAACTGCGGCAGTGGAATGCTTTTTGATAGTGCAACTGGAGCGTTGTCCTGCCCCAGCTGCGGACGACAGGATAACATCGAACAGATCCCCGATCCGCTGAAGAAACAGGTGTTCACGGAGAATGAGGTCAAGGAGTATCACTGTAACAGCTGCGGCGCGGATATTGTGACTGAGCCGGAGACAAGTGCAACGACATGCAGCTTCTGTGGAGCTGCCGTTGTTCTGAGTGATCGACTGACGGGAGATCTGGCACCGGCCATGGTCTTACCCTTTTCGATCAGTAAGGATGAGGCTAAACAGGCGTTCAAAAAGTGGTGCAGAAACGGCTTGCTGACTCCTAGCGGCTTCATGACAGCTGACCGGGTCAAGAGCATTACCGGGATATACGTGCCCTTCTGGTTATATGAGTTACATAACAAAATCGAAGTTCATGGCCGTGGCACAAAAATTAGAACCTACACGCAGGGTGATTATCATTACACGGAAACACAGCATTTCGATATTTACCGGAGAATTCGGCTGAATTATGTGAATCTGCCCATTGATGCATCGGAGAAAATGAAAGATGAACTGATGGATAAGCTGGAGCCATTTCCGTATAACCAGTTAAAGCTTTTCAAAACCCCGTATCTCGCCGGGTATATTGCGGAAAAATATAGTTATACGGATGAGGAGCTGTACCCACGCGCCAAGGAAAAAACGAGCTCTTATATCGATTCTTATATTGCATCAACAGTGTCAGGTTATAACAGTGTCAGTTACACAGATAAACAGATCGATACTACGTTAAAAAATGCAGACTATGTGCTGCTCCCGGTATGGATGGTTTACTATGACTACAATCGTTCGCAGTATACCTTTGCCATGAATGGACAGACAGGTAAAGTGGTGGGTAAACCGCCTATTAGCAAAGCTAAAGTTGCCGGATGGTTTGCAGGGATTTCAGCCGTTTCTTTGTTGTCATTGAAACTGGTCTCCTGGATGATGGGAGGTGGATTCCTGTGAGAAAAGGAAAACATTTGGCATGGATGGCTACGCTCATTTTATTTGTGATTACCCTCGCTTCTCCATTGATTCCAGTGTCAGTAGCATCGGCAGCAGATAGCAAGAACCTGATTTACGATGAAGCTAATCTGCTGAACGAGCAGGAGAAAAGTGAACTGAACGCAATGGCGAATGAGTATGGGGCGGAGAGGCAGACGGATTTTGTTATTCTGACAACGAATAATACAGAGAATCAGGATGTACTGCTGCTAACCGAGGATTTCTATGATGAGCACGCTCTTGGGTATGATAAAGCGAATGGAAATGCGGTCATTCTGACGATGGACATGAATAATCGGGAAGTGTATTTGGCTGGATTCTATAAAGCTGAAGATTATCTGGACAACGGTCGGCTGCAATCAATCCGAAGCAGGATTACCTCTGAATTATCTAGTGGGGATTACAAACTCGCTTTTGAGAAATATATTAAGCTTTCCTATAAATATATGGGGTATGAACCTGGTGTGAACCCGAACAATATTTTATTTAACGGTTGGTTCCAATTAGGAGTATCTGTATTAATCGGAGGCGTTGTTGTTGGTATTATGACTTATCGTTCTGGCGGACGTGTGACGGTCAACCGGGCGACCTACGAGGATTCGAATACTTCCAGTGTAATCGATCGTCAGGATCGGTATATCCGTACTACCGTAACCAAACGCAAAATTGAGAAGAACAACAATAATGGTGGCGGAGGTGGCGGCGGGGGCGGAGGTACCAGCCGAGGCGGTCATTCGCACAGTGGCAGTAGAGGATCTTTCTAGCAGGAAAAACAACAATTCAACTTATGTCATGATGGTGCAATATGCTTACTATAGAAGGGATGGGAACGAGTATGGGATTTTTCAAAAATCAATTTTCAAATGTAGTGGAATGGGAAGAGTTCAGAGATGATATGATTTTCTGGAAGTGGAGTAACCGTGAGATCAAGAAGGGAAGTAAATTGATTATCCGTTCGGGGCAAGATGCCATCTTCCTGAATAACGGCAAGGTGGAAGGGATTTTTGAGGACGAAGGGTCGTTTAATATTGATTCCGAGATCATTCCGTTTCTGTCTACCTTAAAAGGCTTCAAGTTCGGATTCAACAGCGGCATGCGGGTCGAAGTGCTATTTGTGAATACGAAGGAGTTTACGGTTCGGTGGGGTACGCAAAGTCCGGTATTGATTCCAACTCCTCAACTTCCAGGTGGAATGCCGGTTCGTGCGAATGGTACGTTTAATTTTAAAGTGAGTGACTATGTTACATTGATTGATAAAATTGCGGGTATCAAGCAGAGCTATCTGGTCGAGGATGTTAAGATCCGGATCACGTCTGTGCTGGATCAGTTGCTAATGAAATGGATTAGCCGTGAGGGTAAGGATATGTTCAACCTGCAGGCGAATGCTTCGGATATTGCCAAAGGAATTCAGGAAGATCTGGATATGCAAATGATGGACATCGGGATCGGAATTACAGGCTTCCAGGTGATGAGCTTCAATTATCCGCAGGAGATCCAGGATATGATTACGAAGACCGCTTCACATGAAATGATCGGCAATTTGCAAAAGTATCAGCAGGTCAGCATGACTGATGGCATCTCATCCGGCAAAGTTAAGGGTGGCGGCGCTGCTTCGGATATGGCGGGCATGATGATGGGCATGAACATGGCGAATGAAATGATGAAGAACATGAATCAGAACCAGAACCAGAACCAGAACCAGAACAACCAGAATCAGAATTCGGATCAAAAGCCTGCGGCTAATCAAAACAGCGATGCAGGTGCATCTTCTTCGTCTGGAGACAATAAAAAGCCGAACTTCTGTCCAAACTGTGGCGCCAAGAATGAAGGTGCAAACTTCTGTCCAAACTGTGGTCAGAAGTTGGGTTAACCTATATCTAAAATATAAGAAGGGCTTACTCCAAGGTCAAACTTTGGAGTAGGCCCTTTTTTTCATTCTATTTTAAATGGTAGAAAACGGTTGACAACGGAACATAAATCATTTATCTTTAAATTAAGATATTTAATTTGAATATAAATTACACACAAAAACAAATATCTTAATTCCGATTACGAGGAGAGATCAAGATGATGATTCCAACATTGACCAGAATAAATGAACTTTCAAGAAAAGCTAACGCGGCAGGGTTGACGGAGATGGAAAAAGCAGAACAAATTCGTCTGCGCCAGGAATATCTGCAAACCTTTCGCGGTTCGATCAACGATATTCTGCTGAATGTAACCATCTATGATCCGAACGGCGATGACGTCACTCCGGATAAACTGAAACAGGAACAGGCCCAACAAAATAATAACTGAATCAGTTCGGTTTAATATCTTAATATTAAGATAATATAAATGATCTATAAACCTAGGAGGAAATGATAATGACTATTCAAACTGCAGGTATTCACCATATTACAGCTTTTGCGGGAGATCCGCAGGCTAATGTCGACTTTTATGCTGGTGTCTTGGGACTTCGGCTTGTGAAAAAAACGATCAACTTCGATGCACCAGATGTGTACCATCTGTACTTTGGAGATGAGAATGGAAGTCCGGGCACGATTATTACATTCTTCCCTTCAGCCGGATCACCACGAGGCAAAATTGGCGGCGGTCAGGTCGGCATCACCTCATATGTGATTCCACCTGGGACTATTGGCTTCTGGCAGGATCGGCTGGAGCAGTATAACATTGAGGTAACCAAAACAAGTCGTTTTAACGAAGAGCTGCTGCAATTCGAAGACAGCGAGGGCTTGCGTCTGGAACTGGTTGAACGGGAAGAGGGTGCAGCCAGCACCTGGGTGCATGAAGGCATTCCAGTGGATAAAGCCATCAAAGGATTTGGAGGTGCCGTGCTGTTCAGCGTCAATCCGCAGAGAACGATGGATGCGCTGAACAAAATACTCGGATTCACCAAAGTAGATGAAAATGAGGAGTATGTACGATTCCGTTCCGTCGGAGATATCGGTAATGTCGTGGATGTTCCTGTCACCCGGATGGCTTTGGGGGCAGGCGGAGCAGGGACGGTCCACCATATTGCGTGGCGTGCCAAAGATTATGCAGAGCACGAGCAGTGGAGAGAAGCTGTACAACAGTACGGCTATCAGCCAACACCCGTTCGGGACCGTCAATATTTTAACGCAATCTATTTCAGAGAAGCGGGCGGAATCCTGTTCGAAATTGCTACCGATCCTCCTGGATTCGCGAAAGATGAGCCAGCGGAGTCGCTCGGACAGAAACTCATGTTGCCAGAATGGTTTGAGCCATATCGCGCCCAAATTGAAGGCAATTTGCAGCCGATCCAAGTCAGAACGTTAGAGCCTTCGCATTCTATGATGGCACGTTAAAGAAGAGGCAAGAACAAGTAATCTTTTTGAGATGAGTTCAACTAAAGGAGCATTGAAGGATGATGGAGAAAAAGGTTACCTGGCTGGAGCTATTTTATGATTTGCTTTTTGTAGCAGCGGTCTCCAAAGCGGGACATGTCCTGCTGCATGCCGAACACGGCGTGATTTCGTTTGAATATCTGATGAAATTTGTTTTGATTTTCATTCCTGTCTGGTGGGCATGGGTCGGTCAGACCCTATTCATTAATCGTTATGGTCAGGATATCTTCATTCATCGAGTATTCCTCATCCTTCAACTCCTGTCTGTTCTGGTGATGACGGCGAGTCTCTCGGTTGATTTTGATCAATACTATCTTCCCTTCTTTGCGGGTTATATCGGTTCGAGGGCATTGACAGCCATTCAATATTTCATGATTCATAATTCCAAAAGCGAACATCAACAAAAAGCCGCCCGTTACCTGGGCGTATGCTTCATCATCGGCATCTTGATCTCAACAGGTTCCCTGTTCTTTGATTCGTGGCTGCGATATGCCATTTTGTATGTGGGAATTGCCGTGGATATCATTCTCCCGCTCATTGGGCGCAAAAATCTGGTGAAGGTGCCGATACACACCCATCATTTATTGGAACGTTTCGCTCTGTTTACGCTTATCCTGCTCGGTGAGTCGGTCGTCAGTATCATTGCCGTGCTGCAAATGGATCACTGGGATGTACGATCTGTTCTGTTCGCGGCATGTACATCCATATTTGTGATTGCGATATGGTGGCAGTATTTTGATAATGTTGAGAAAAAGGTCAGTAAAGAGATCCATACCGCCGGGCAAGCGATCATATACGGTCATCTGTTCATCTATATATCCATGAGCATGATTGCTGCTTCCATTCAACTTTTATACCTGAATGAACTCCATTATGGTTTCATGTTGGCCTTTGTATTTGGCTCAGTTCTGCTGTATTTTCTGTCCACTTCCCTGGTGTTCCACCGATACAGGCATGCTCATCTGCGGCTGCGTCCACGTCACTTGGTGTTTATGCTGGGGATAATGGCTGCGTTTATCGTTGTCGATCTGATCTATCAGGTGCCTAATTATGCAATCGTGGGAGAGAACATGGTGTTCTTCCTTGTCTACGCCAAATTAACGACCTAATGCATAGGTCACACAAGAATAAAAGTCACGGACGAATAATGTTCGTGGCTTTTTTAGTTGAATCATTGTAAAATCATGTCCACTGTGAGAAAAAACGTTTAACCTGATTTATTTTCTACTATAGAATCTGTTAATATGAGACTAGATACAAGTGAATCTACCAGATTAACGAATAACTTTCTTTATAAAATGAACCAAGAAGAGTTACACGATAACGGAGAGGACAGAAAAAACCTGAAGAAGCGAAGCCAAAAGCTTTCTGAAAGAAAGCTACATCGGAAGCATACGCTTCACCTTTATCACCGGATTTCAACCTTTTAAAAAGGTATTAAGGAAATCTGGGGATAACAGTGATCGGAAGGTTGTTCTGTCATTGGAGTGACCCAAGTGTGAGTTTCATAAATTCATTTTATACATAGTGATTCGTGGAGATGGAGATGACAATCAGGAGGGAAATCATTGAGCACACATCAAATCGGAGTTCCATTGGAAGGGTTTGCAGAGTTTAGCCGCACGGTTGCCGCTGAAGGCGCAGTGCTTTTGAAGAATGAAGGACAAGCGCTTCCAATCGAAAAAGACGAAAACGTTTCAGTGTTTGGACGGATTCAAGTCAACTATTATCGCAGTGGTACAGGCTCAGGCGGCAGCGTTCATGTGGCGTATACAACCAATTTGCTGGATGGTCTGCGCAGCAAAAAAGGACTTACAGTTAATGAAGAATTGGCAGCTGTCTATGAAAAATGGATTGAAGAAAACCCGTTTGATGACGGTGGAAAAGTATGGGCGGCAGAGCCTTGGAATCAGAAGGAAATGCCTTTAACGGACGAAGTTGTGTCTCAAGCCAGAAGTAAATCCAGCAAAGCCATTGTGGTGATTGGACGAACAGCAGGCGAAGATCAGGATAATGTGGATGCACCAGGCAGCTACCGGTTGACGGAAGATGAGAAAGCGATGCTCAAGCAGGTCACAAATCATTTTGAACAAACGATCGTCGTGTTGAATGTCTCGAACATCATGGACATGAGCTGGTTGAATGATGAAAGTTACGTTCATCCGATCCAAAGTGTCATTTACTCGTGGCATGGCGGTATGGAGGGTGGTAATGCGATCGCCGATGTACTGGCCGGAGATGTTACCCCAAGTGGTAAATTGACCGATACGATTGCATATTCCATTGAAGATTATCCTTCCACAAGCAATTACGGAAATGAGTTTAAGAACCTTTATCAAGAAGATATCTACGTGGGCTATCGTTATTTCGAAACGTTTCGACCTGAAAAAGTGCAATTTGAATTTGGATACGGCTTGTCCTATACCACATTTACAACCAAGGCTGAAGACGCAAAATTGATCTCCCAAAACGGAGAAAACAGCATTAAGGTGAATGTAACCGTAACCAATACGGGCACAACCTATGCCGGTAAAGAAGTAGTGCAGATCTATTATGAAGCCCCACAAGGTCAATTAGGGAAACCTGCAAAAGCTCTGGTGGCATTTGGCAAAACGAATCTGCTTCAGCCAGGTGAGTCTCAACGTCTGACTGTGAGCTTCCCTGTGGATTCCATGGCTTCCTATGATGATGCTGGCGTAACAGGACATGCATCGGCGTATGTACTTGAGGCAGGAACATATCGTTTGTACGTGGGTACCAGTGTCAAAAATGTGGAGCATGTTAGCATTGATGGCCAAGATGGCTACGTCGTAGAAACGATTCAACTCGTGGAACAGCTCCAAGAGGCAATGGCACCGACTGAAAGCTTTACGAGAATGAAGCCGGGAGCGCGCAAAGATGATGGATCTTACGAGCTGATCTTTGCAGATGTACCAACACGCCAAGTATCCATGGCTGAACGAATTGAACAAAGCTTGCCGCAAACGCTGGAGCAAACCGGCAATCAGGGCTACAAGCTGAGAGATGTCAAGGATGGCAAGGTCAGTCTAGAAGCATTTATCGCCCAATTAAGTGATCAGGATCTGGCAGCGATCGTAAGAGGCGAAGGTATGAGCAGCCCACTCGTTACATCGGGTACAGCTTCCGCATTTGGCGGCGTGAGTGACAGTCTGTTCAATTACGGAATCCCTGTTGCATGTACTGCGGATGGTCCATCCGGTATTCGTATGGATAGCGGGGAGAAGGCTACACAAGTTTCTATTGGAACTTTGCTGGCGGCAACATGGAATGCAGAACTCGTCGAAGAGCTGTATGTGATGGAAGGCCAGGAATTGCTGAGAAATCAGGTGGACGCACTGCTCGGGCCTGGATTGAATATTCGTCGGAGTCCGATGAACGGACGTAACTTTGAGTATTTCTCAGAAGATCCACTAATTTCTGGCGTATTTGCTGCTGCTTGCACGAAAGGAATCATGAAGGGTGGCTCTAATGCTACGCTGAAACATTTCGCCTGCAACAATCAGGAGAAACATCGCAGTAAAGTGGATGCCGTTGTATCCGAGCGTGCATTGCGTGAGATCTATCTGAAAGGGTTCGAGATTGCCGTGAAAGAAGGCGGTGCGAACTCGATCATGACTTCCTACAATCCGATTAATGGACATTGGGCGGCTTCGAACTACGATCTGAACACGACCATTCTTCGTGGGGAGTGGGGCTTCCAAGGTATCGTGATGACCGACTGGTGGGCTATTATGAACGATGGCGTTGAAGGTGGACCAGCAGATCGGAAAAACACGAACTGGATGGTTCGCGCTCAAAACGACCTGTACATGGTTGTACCTAACTATGGTGCAGAAATCAACGGCTGGGATGACAACACGATCGAATCTCTGGAAAATGGGACGTTGACACGTGGCGAGCTTCAGCGCTCGGCTATGAATATTTGTGAGTTCATCATGAATGCACCTGTCTTCTCCAGAAAACATGAGATTGTAGAGAATGTCGCTTCATTCCAAGCGAATGCTTCACTTTCCTCAGAGCAGGCACAAGTACTGGCTGATAATGCACAGGTCAAACCCGTTGTGGGCGAACCTGTCTACATGAAAGTGGATGAAGCAGGTCAATACCGGATTATTGTACAGATCATGTCTCCTGAGCCGGAACTGGCTCAAAGTGCATGTAATGTGATTCTCAATGATCAATTGATGACGACCATTCAAACTAATGGTACTGAAGGTAAATGGATCAGACAGAAACTTGTAAAAGTGGAGTTGGAGGCAGGCTTGTACGAATTGAAGCTGGACTTCACCAAACCAGGCCTGCAGATCGACTGGATCGAATTCAAACAAGTGTAACGCAGGATCGTCTGATCTGTTGTAACTGAACATGACGACTGTTATGATTGTGTTATGAGATCCGGAATTTCTGAACAATCTGGTCAGGAGTGTTGCGAAGGATGAGAAGGTATAATTTTTGGAGCCCCATTCTGCTGATTGCGGTTGCGCTGATTGTCAGAGGCCTGGTTACGAATCTGGGCGTTCTGTTCGGCATGTCGCATGATGCAGCAAGTAATATCGCAATTGTTGCCATGTTGATTGCTGCACTGATCATGTTTAATCGAATGACAAAGGCAAAGCGAAAGTGAACTTATAATATTCGATATCGATCAAGAGAGAGGCACCCTTAGGGGTGTCTTTTTTGTGTATTGACGTTTCATTCATAACGTCTTAGACTGTTTATGAATAAAACAATAACATTTTTATAATAACGAAAATAACGATTGTACCTACTCCAATGGCTAACCCATCATTATCCGAAAGGAGACCCATTCATGAAGTTTATGGCGGCATGGTTTGTAGGCAAGCATGAAAAGGCAATGGATGTGTTGAGCAGGATGTGGGGAAAGCAGAAGGGTTCGTGGATCGTTCCGCTGAGATTGGTGGAGTCTTCGTGGAACAGGGATCGAATTGCAATCAGGAAGCTGACTTTCAACGACAGATGAACATAATTAAGGACCGCTGGAGATGCTGTGCTCTGTCGGTCCTTTATGGCATTTGACGGAAAGCGGACAGAGAACCAGCATGAGAGGAGAGGAATCCAGTAAATACAACCGATTGGGTGAAGGCAGCAGCACAGGTCGTGCCATCAGAACGTCAGCTGAAATGGCAGGAGATGGAGTTCTATGCATTTATTCATTTTACCATGAATACGTTTACAGATCAGGAGTGGGGAACCGGGAATGAAGATCCCGATATCTTTAACCCTTCTCATCTGAGTGCCCGGCAATGGGTTCAGGCGTGCAAATCTGCCGGTATGACCGGATTAATCCTCACATGCAAGCATCATGACGGGTTTTGTTTATGGCCAAGCCAGTACACGAATCATTCGGTAGCCGCCAGCCCTTGGCGAGATGGTGCGGGTGATCTGGTGAAAGAGGTTGCCGATGCCTGCCGTGAAGGCGGGTTGAAGTTCGGTATCTATCTGTCTCCTTGGGACCGTCATGAAGCATCCTACGGAGATTCAGAGCGATACAACGAATTTTTCAATAATCAGTTGCGTGAGCTGTTAACCCAATATGGTGAACTTTTCTGCGTATGGTTCGACGGAGCATGCGGAGAGGGGCCAAATGGGAAAAGGCAGATCTACGATTGGGATTCCTATTATGCTCTGATCCGGGAGTTGCAGCCAGAGGCTGTAATCTCGGTATGTGGGCCGGATGTTCGCTGGTGCGGCAATGAGGCAGGTCATACCCGGACTTCGGAATGGAGTGTCGTACCTGCCTACTTGCAAGATAATGAGAAGATCCAGGAGCAATCCCAGCAGGTGGATGATGGTGAGTTTGCCAGCAGAATTAATACACAGGATGCCGATTTGGGGAGTCGAGAAGTGATCCGGCAGCATGAGGGCAAGCTCATCTGGTATCCCGCAGAAGTGAACACATCCATCCGTCCGGGTTGGTTCTATCATGCGAGCGAGGACGATCAAGTCAAATCGCTGGAGGAACTACTTGGCATCTATGATGGAGCGGTTGGGGGCAACGCCAATTTTCTACTGAACCTTCCACCGGATCGACGCGGCCTTATTCACGAACAGGATGTTAAGCGGCTGCAGCAGCTCGGAGACTTTTTGCGCAGTACTTATCGACAAAGTTTGTCTGTTGGGGCGAGCATTCACGCATCGGATACCATGGGTCAAGAACATGTGGCTACCCAGGTATTGCGTGAGGAAGCGGATACGTTCTGGTGCCCATCTGAAGGAACTGAACTGGCTTGGCTGGAGGTAGAACTGCCGGAGGAAACGCGGTTCGACCGAGTCGTTCTCATGGAGCATATCCGTTTAGGTCAGCGAATTGAACGCTTTACGCTGGAGGCAAAGGAAGAGAGTGGTGATTGGCAGGAGCTGTATCGCGGTACGATTGTTGGTCACAAACGAATCTGTAGTTTCGAACCTTTTACCGCCAGAACCATTCGTCTGACCATTCATGAATCCAGATGGTATCCAACGTTGTCATGGCTGGGTGTATATCTGAGCAAACAGAGGTCATGAAGCTGGCGATTGAGCCGTAACATTTGTAGATAAGCCGATTTTGGATTCATCCCATGGAAAATAGAGTAGCAAACGATTATTGGTAATTGTATGATCTTATGGAAAAAGGTATATGTAAGGTAGAGCCACACACCAGCAGGAGAGGATGAGAGGATATGAAAGTAGGACTCAGCACATACAGTCTGCAACAGGCACTGGATGCCAAGGAACTGACTGTACCCGATGCCATCCGTTACATCGCCGAGCAGGGCGGAGAACATGTGGAGATTGTTCCGATCGGGTACAGCCTGATCGACCAGCCCGAATTAATTGACCAGATTCGAGAGGCTGCGCAAGACGTGGGAATTGATATTTCCAATTACGCAATAGGTGCTAACTTCGTTACAGGAGAAGGCCCGGATGCACTTGAAAATGAGATTGCTACTGTTATGAAGCATGTAGATGTCGCTGCCGCACTTGGCGTTACGAGAATGCGTCATGATGTTGCGTTTCGTCCTGCACAGGAAGGTACTGTCGCCCAGTTTGAGGCCGATCTGCCTGTTCTGGTGAAGGCCTGTCAGCGAATTGCTGATTACGCTGCGAGTCACGGCATTACCACAAGTGTGGAGAATCATGGTTACTATGTGCAGTCCAGTGAGCGTGTCCGGCGGTTGGTGCATGAGACGGCACGTGAAAACTTCAGGACAACGCTGGATATCGGCAATTTCCTGTGTGTGGATGAAGACCCGGTTAGCGCTGTGAAAAACAACATTCCTTATGCATCCATGGTGCACGCCAAAGATTTCTATCGGAGACCTTCCTATCGCAATCCCGGAGAGGGCTGGTTCCAGACCGCACACGGCAATTACCTGCGCGGAGCGATTGTGGGCCATGGGGATATCGACATGCCGGAAGTATTCCGTGTGTTGAAGCAGTCCGGTTACGACGGATATATCTCTGTAGAATTCGAAGGTATGGAAAATTGCAAAACAGCATCCCGAATCGCGATGGATAACGTCCGCCGCTTCTGGGAGGAAGCATAAACTGCTACTGCACCACTATATAAGTGGAATCAATTTTTATATGTAAGGCTGAAGTAACAGAGGGGAAGTTTGGAACTGTAGGAGCGGTAGCGCCCGCCTTTGTCTGCGGATTTCAACTGCTGAGAGCGGTTGATAGAAGAAATTTGTAGACAACAGCGGCCGAAAGTCCAAACATTCACCGTAGTTACGTTAAGCCGATTATCATATGTTTTGAATCAACTGATATGACCATCATTCAACAGATTATGGAGGGAAAATCCATGTCCAAACTTAAAATTGCCGTTATCGGTGCAGGATCAATTTCCGATTTTCATTTACAAGCGTATGACAGTAATCCTGAAGTTGAAATATACGCCATATGCGACCTGAATGAAGCACGTGCCCAGGAAGCGGCGAAAAAATATAACGCTACTCATGTATTCACGGATTATAAGGAGCTCCTGGCACTACCTGAAATCCATTCGGTCAGCATCTGTACCTGGAATGATACACATGCCGAGATCAGCATTGCAGCTCTGGATGCGGGCAAAAACGTACTTTGCGAGAAACCGCTCTGTCAGACGGTAGAAGATGCGTTAGAGGTAGAGAAGGCTGTTCACCGCAGTGGAAAGCTGCTTCAGGTTGGCTTTGTACGCCGCTATAGCGACAATGCGCAGATCCTGAAGAAGTTCATTGATGAAGGCGAGCTGGGAGAGATCTATTATGCCAAGGCATCCTGTTTGCGGCGTTTGGGCAATCCGGGCGGATGGTTTGCAGATGTGGAACGTTCTGGCGGCGGTCCGTTGATCGATATTGGCGTTCATATTATTGATATCTCCTGGTATCTGATGGGCAAACCGAAAGTGAAAACCGTGTCTGCGAATGTCTCCAATCGATTGGGTAACCGTGCCAATATCCGTAATCTATCGTTCTACCAGGCTGCGGATTATGATGCGAACAAAAACACCGTGGAGGATATGGCCAACGCACTGATTCGTTTCGAGAACGGGGCAAGCCTGCTGGTGGATGTAAGCTTCACACTGCACGCGAAGCAGGATGAAACTTCGGTCAGACTCTATGGCGATAAAGGTGGCGCTGAACTGGAACCAGAAATTTCACTGATCGGTGAGAAATTCGATACCATTTTGAACATGACGCCACAGGTGGATTTCAAATCCCTTGATTTCGCAGGTTCTTTCCGTAATGAAGTCAATCATTTTATCGACAGTACCCAAGGACGCAAAGAGACGCTAAGCCCCGTTGAGGATGGCGTTGAAATCATGAAAATCCTCTGTGCCATCTACGAGTCCGCACGAGAAGGACGCGAGATTTCACTGTAGATATGCTGTTGCGATCCGAAAATGGCAACGCCACTCGAAGTAGTGAGGCACTGCAATCGAAGTAATAGGCTTATAGGTCTAACTGAACGTTTAAGCCAAAACGGAGAGTGCAGAACCAATCTGAAGAATGCACTGCTATCGAAATGACTGGGCTTAATATGTCTTTCTTAGTTGAACGAAACATTTACACAATAACGGAGAGGGCAGAACGAATCTGAAGAAGCGAAGCGCTCGCCTTTATCCCCGGATTTTCCCCTTAGGAAAGGAATCAAAAAAATCTGGGGATAACAGCGATCGGAAGATTGTTTTGACCGCGCAGTGACCTGTGTAAAGCTACCTTTTCAACGTATGACATCCAATCCGAAGGAGATGAACGGGATGAGCGAAACCAAAGATACGGTGCTGGAACAGGAAGAGCAGGTGGTCGAAGCCGGGGTGCATAACTTTAGCAAAGAAGAGGAATGGGTGAAGCCTGAAGATCCATTGCTGAATGAACGTCTGGAGTGGTTCAAGGATCAGAAGCTGGGGCTGATGATGCATTGGGGGCCCTATTCTCAGCTTGGACTCGTGGAGTCCTGGGCGCTAAGTGACGAGGATGGCGATTGGTCACGCGATGATATCGACTGGACTGACGACATGGAGCATTTCAAGCAGGAATACTTTGATCTCAACAAAACCTTCAATCCGATTCGCTTTCAGCCTGAAGAGTGGGCACAGATGGCCGCTGATAACGGGTTCAAATATTTCCTGTTCACCACCAAACATCATGATGGTTTCTGCATGTGGGATACACATACCACCGATTATCGCATCACGGGCAAGGATACTCCTTTTCATACCCATAAGTATGCGGATATTTGCCGGGCGCTTTTTGACGCTTTTCGTGCCAAGGGGCTCGGCATCTCGGCTTACTTCTCCAAAGCGGACTGGCATACGCCATATTACTGGACACCTGGCATGGAGCGGGGAAGCCATATGTGGCGTGGACCATCCTATGATCCGAAAGCGTATCCATGGCTGTGGGAGAAATTCGTGGAGTTCACGCATGAGCAGATCATGGAGCTGCTGACCAACTATGGACGAATCGAATGTCTGTGGCTGGATGCAGGCTGGGTGCGTGAAGGACGTCACGGTCAGGATATCCGTCTGGGCGAGGTGGTGGAGCGGGCACGTCGGACAACCCAGCCGTGGCTCCTCGCAGCAGATCGCACAGTAGGAGGACCGTATGAGAATATCGTAACTCCGGAACAGACCATCCCTGAGCATCCAATGAATATTCCTTGGGAGAGCTGCATCACGGTGGGCAATTCCTTTGCGTTTGGATATGATGATCAGTATAAATCAGCAAGACAGCTGGCACATATACTGCTTGAGGTAGTATCCAAGGGTGGTAACCTAGCGCTGAATGTTGGACCACAACCGGACGGGCGTCTTCCAAAGGGGGCAGTACGAAGTATTAAAGCCCTCGGAGAATGGATCGGCACTCACGGGGAGGGCATCTATGGCACGCGAATTTGCGGACCATACTTCACAGGAGATTGGGCCTTTACACGTAAGGAAGATCTCAACGTATCGTATGCCTTCCGTTTGTATAGAAACGAGAACGAAGCAGTACAATCACAGGTAGTCATTCCATATGTGGAAAAGGTGGAGCGAATTGAACTCGTCGGCACAGACGATGTGCTGTCATTCCAACGGACGGAAGATGGACTTGTTGTAGAGTTGCCACAAGCGGCAGTTACGGAAGTAGCACCTATAACGCTGACGTTCAGATTGTTCACAAACCAATAAACCTACATTTCAAATCCCGGGGGACTTTTACAGTCCTTCGGGATTTTTTGGGTTGATGATTTTTGCGATATACCTGTGCTAAAGGACGATTTCCCCTTGTCCAGCAAGGGTTTTGGGAATAAGGAGAGGTGGGAGAAAATTGCAAATTGATAAAAGAACACCGCTCAAGGTACTATCGATTTAAGAAAGCGTTACCTGACATTATTACTCACACGGATGACGCTAATGCAGAAAAATGAGTCAAAGAAAAGGATGTTTAAGGGATGTAAATGTAATGTATTATTACACTTAAGGTGTAGAAGGAGTGACGCGAATGAGTCGAGCTACGGAAAGCATACCTGCACCGGTGGAGCTCCAGCAAGGAAGGAATTACGCAGAACCCAAGCGACAGCATCCATTGATCAGAAGCCTCAAGAAGCATTGGGAGTTGTATCTACTGGTGCTTCCTCCCGTATTGTATCTGTTGATTTTCAAGTACATTCCGATGGTTGGTGTACAGATTGCCTTCAAAGACTTCAGTGTCGTCAAAGGAATCTGGGGCAGCCCTTGGGTTGGACTGAAACACTTTGAAGCCTTTTTCGAATCCCCGAACTTCTGGCTGCTGATCAAAAATACGATTGGGATCAGTTTCTACTCATTACTCGCCGGATTTCCCATTCCGATCCTGCTGGCCCTCGCGCTGAATGAGATCCGAACAGGTTACTTTAAAAAGACCGTCCAAATGGTCACGTATGCTCCGCATTTTATCTCCACAGTCGTCATGGTATCCATTATCATTCTGATGCTGTCACCGCATGTGGGTGTTGTAGACAAGCTATTTACCCTCCTGGGTTTCCCGATGACCAACTTTATGGGTATTCCCGAATACTTCAAATCCATCTATGTGTGGTCGGGTGTATGGCAGGGCATGGGCTATTCATCGATCATTTATATCGCGGCTCTCGCTGGCGTTGATCCATCCCTCTATGAGGCAGCGAAGATGGACGGCGCTTCAAGGCTTCGTAAAATCTGGCATATCGACCTTCCAACACTCGTACCAGTCACCGTCATCATGCTGATTCTTAGCTTGGGCAGCATTATGGGCGTGGGCTTTGAAAAAATATATCTAATGCAGAATCCGCTTAACACGAGCGCTTCAGAAGTCATCTCGACGTATGTGTACAAGGTCGGTCTGATTGGGGCCAACTTCAGCTTCTCCTCGGCGGTAGGATTGTTCAACTCCGTGATCAACCTGATCCTGCTGGTTATCGTCAACGGCATTTCCCGCAAAGTATCCCAGAACAGCTTGTGGTAAAGGAGGAGCTCATCCATGTTCAACCTGATGAATCGTAACCGGATCAAGGACCCGCTCGGTGACCGTATCTTCATGACATTCAACTATATCTTTCTGTTCGCCATACTTTTAACGGTGTTTTACCCGCTCTTATATATCATCAGTTCTTCATTCAGCTCCTCGCGTGCCGTTACATCCGGTCAGGTGTGGCTGTTCCCGGTAGACTTTAACATTAAGGCCTACATCTCCATTTTCAAAAGCCAGCAGCTCATGCTCGGTTTCTACAACACGATCATCTATACCGTTGTAGGCACATTTATCAATGTGGCCCTTACGGTCATGCTCGCGTATCCGTTATCGCGCAAGTCGTTTTACGGAAGGGGAGCCATCATTATTTTCATGATGATCACGATGTTCTTTGATGGTGGTCTGATTCCAACCTATCTCTTGATGAAAGACCTTCATCTGCTGGATACACGCTGGGCGATGTGGCTGCCAGGGGCGCTCGCCGTGTTCCAGGTTATCGTAGCGAGAACCTTCTTCCAATCTTCCATCCCGGAAGAGCTGGGGGAGGCGGCGGAAATGGACGGATGCCGGGACATCCGGTATTTGATCAGCGTAGTTCTTCCGTTATCAAAACCGATTCTGGCGGTCATGACCCTGATGTATGCGGTGGGCCACTGGAATGCGTACTTTGATGCCCTGATTTATCTTCGTTCCGAGAAGCTGTTCCCGCTCCAATATGTGCTGCGCAATCTGCTAATTCTAAACGCCGCAGACCCGGCAATGTTGGCCAATACGAGCCAGCAGTTAAGAGATCAGGGGTTCGAGCAGGTCCTGAAATACGCACTGATTGTAGTCGCCAGCATCCCTATTCTCATCATGTACCCGTTTGTGCAGAAGCATTTTGTTAAAGGGGTTATGGTTGGCTCGCTCAAAGGATGATCTTTGTCATCTGCTTCCGTTACGCCACTTGAAAGGAGGTGGGGGAACACTCCGGCTTCCGGGATAAGGTTTAACACGAGTACGTAATCAGAATGTTATGCCGTTTTCAACAAAAAGGAGGAGTCAGATTGAAAAAATCTTGGATTTCGATGTTGTTTCTAGTCTTTGCTTCGATGGCTTTGTTGTCCGCATGTGGTTCATCCGAGGATGCGGGTACAGGGAGCGACGGTAGCGGGGAGAGCGGTGGCCCGGTAACGATGACCTTCTTTGCCCCACAAGGTAAAGCGTCCATGGAAGAAAATGAGTTCACCAAATTTATCGAAGACAAGTTCGATGTTACCTTGAAATGGGATCTGGCCCCGACGGACGCTCTGCAAGACCGCAGACAGTTGCTGCTGGCGAGTGGGGATTATCCTGAAGTGTTCCTCCATGGCAAGTTCACGACCTCAGACCTTCAAACGTACGGAAAACAGGGCGTGTTCCTCCCGCTGCAGGATCTGATCAAGCAGTACGGTCCGAATCTGACCAAGATGATGGAGGAGAAGCCGTACTTCAAAGAAGCGGTAACTGCGCCGGATGGCAACATCTACGCTCTGCCGATTTTCAATGAATGTTACCACTGTACGTACGCTCAGAAATACTGGATTAACACCGAGTGGCTGGACAATCTGGGTCTCAAAATGCCTACCACGACCGATGAACTTTACACGGTTCTGAAGGCATTCAAGGAACAAGACCCGAATGGCAACGGCAAAGCCGATGAGATTACACTCACAGGTGCACCCAACAAGTATGTGTGGAACGGCAACATTGATGCCTATTTGATGAACAGCTTTATCTATAATGACAACGATAAATATCTGATCGTGAATGATGGCAAGGTTGATTTTGCAGCGAATAAGGAAGAGTGGAAAAAAGGGCTGGAGTACATGCATAAGCTGTATGCAGAAGGCCTGATTGATCCGGCTTCCTTCACACAGAACGATCAGGCGATCGGGCAGCTGGGCAACAAGGAAGGCGATGAAGTGGTTGGTTCCATTACGACAGCGCTGGTCAGCTACCTTGTGAACACGTATGACAAAGATATCACCCGCCACCAGCACTGGGACATCGTGCCTCCGCTGAAAGGGCCGGATGGTGTGCAGACGACAGGCGCTACGCAAAGCGTAGGTGAGTTCGAATTCGCCATCACCAATAAAGCGACCGAAGCGCAACAGATCGCCGCGATCAAAATCGTAGATTACATGTTCAGTGAAGAAGGTGCGCTGTATGCAGAGTACGGTCCGACAGAAGGCAAGGGCTGGAAGAAGGCTGATGCCGATGAGAAAAACATTAATGGAGAGCCTGCCAAATACAGCTACTATAACCTGCCTGAGCGTGATCCAAATGTTGTAGTCAACGAGAGTTGGTCACAGATCGGCGCACATGACTTGTCAAATACATTCCGCAATCTGTTTGCAGAAGGTCAGAACCCACTGGAAGCGGAGGGTTACGGTACACGTCTGGCGCAAGCAACCAATGTATATGAACCTTATGCGCCAAAAGAAGTCTATCCTGCGAACGTATTTATCCGTCCTGAAGATACAGAAACCGCTGCGCAGCTCACGACGGCCGTCAAGGATTACGTGATGACCAATATGGCTCAATTCATTATCGGCAGCAAAAGCATCGATAAGGAATGGGATGCGTACGTAAAAGGTTTCGATGGTCTGGGACTCAGTAATTACCTTGAGATCTACCAGCGTGCGATTGAGAAGAATCAATAAAGCTTGATCGATTCATGAATGAGGCTGTCCCGATGTCAACACAGAAATCGGGACGGTCTTCTCCTTTTGACAACCCCACTTCATCCGATAAAATATACTGAATATTCATGGGAAATTAGCGACCTGATTGGCGCGGTTGTCATTCTAGCTTATGAAAAATGCTCATGCGTATAAACAATGGTGGGGGGCCTCGGAGATGAACAACAGTTGGTTTAGACGTTTGCTGCTATCGTATTTGCCTGTTTTTTTTATCGTGACCACAATCCTGTTTATCATTTTCTTTCAGGTATTCAATGAACAGAACCGGAGAGAAGCACTCAAGGCCAATGAATTTCTGGCGTCACAGGTAACGCAATATTTGGACAATTCACTACGTTCCATCGACTTCAAGGTGCTGCGTGATATTTTGACTAATCCCAACCTGAAAAATTATTATTCGGTAACCGGAAGCGAGGATGTGTATGCCGGAATTCAAGCAGTCCAGGTTATTGATGAATTAAAAATAGAGTATCCGCTGATTGATTCCATATATCTGGTGAGATACAACGACGATACGGTATTCAGCAACGGCAAGGCGGTGCCGATTGAGGAATTCCCGGATGCAGCGTTTATTAAAGACAGTCGTGCTGCGGCAACGCAAAAGTGGGTGGGGGCGAGATCCTTCAAGGCATTTCCGACCGAGGAAGGACAACAGGTCATTACACTCATTCGCGGTGTAGGAAACGGCACGGGTCTTGTGGTGGTTAACGTCGATCTGCCAACCTTGCAGAAATCTATTATGCAGATGTATGACCCTGAATTCACCTTCGTGAATATCTTTAATCGCTCTGGCGGCAATCTGTGGGACGGAGGAATGCAGGATGGCATTACAGCAGTTTCTCCCAAAACAGACTCAGGGGAAGTGTTCTCCGAGTTTACATCCAGCTATAGCGGCTGGAAGGTACAGACCGGACTGAACAATGGCAAGATCGTCAAATTTGCCCTGAAATTTTATAATATCTGGTTTGTATTTGCCGTTGCCGTTGTCCTGATTGGTGTGGTGTGGGTGATCTATGTGACACGAAGAAATTACAAGCCCATCCAGCAGATTGTCACGTTGATTGAGACGGTGTCTTCGCAGAAACAGCCAAGCGTCGGTTATACGAAGGATAATGAGTTCCGTTTTATCCAAACTACGCTGGAGCAAATGATTGATCAAACCAAGCAATATCAGGAGGAGCATGAAGAGAACCTGATTTTGCAGAAGAAATATTTCTTTCAGGAGCTGCTGGAGGGTACGCGGGACTTTACTGGAAATGAACTGACAGCGGAGATGAGCAGGTTCAAGCTCCCGCAGTTAGAGGATCGATGGGCTGTGATTGTGGTGGAGATCGATCAGTATTCCCGGTTCATGGAGGCGTACCACAATCAGGATCAATCCCTCCTGAAATTTGTGTTATCCAGCATTCTGCAGGAGAGTGCAAGGCACGAGGGCACCGAAGTGTGGGCAGAGTGGATATCGGATCAGCGTCTGTATGCCATACTCTGGATTCCCGAAATGGAGAAAGGTGAGGAGACCGAGCAGAGACTGCTCTCCGGTTATCTGGACAGGGTTGGGCAGTATTTGAACTTCACCGTAACCATCGGTATTGGGAGAGTCGCAGTGGATGTCCGTGGTCTGAGAGCTTCGCTGAAAGAGGCGGTACATGCCTTGGAATACAAGGCTGTGCTCGGCACGAATCGGAGCATTCCATGCGGGGAGGTACCGAACTCAACCAATGATGTGTATGAATTCCTGAAGACGATCTCTTTGCTAGTGCAGGCGATGAGACTGTCGGATGATGAGTGGGAGAAGCATTTTGACCGCTTGTTCGAACAGATCCATGAATCCGTGCTCTCCCGCCAGGAGATTATGAATACGGTCCAATTGCTGTTCCAGCACTATAACCGGGAGTTCGCAGAACTTCCACGAGAATATCAGGAGCGATGGGCATCTGTATTTACACCACTTCTTCCCAGGTTGGAAGGTTGGGAGACGTTGGATGATTTGCGCGCGTTGTGCTGGGAAGGTTTCCGTGAGCTGGCTGAAGAGATGCAGACGCTGCATTGCTCCAGAAAACATCGATCTCATATTCTTGAAATTCGCAAGTATATTGAACAGAACTACAACAATCCCGAGCTGTCGCTGAATTATCTAAGTGATCTATTTGATATCAATCCAAAATATTTGAGCAAGTTGTTCAAGGACGAAATTGGTGAGAAATTTGTGGATCTTCTGATTAGTCAACGTATTGAGAAGGCGAAACAGCTCATGCTGGAGACGGATAAGGCCATTCAGGAGATCAGTGAGGAAGTTGGGTATACGAATTACAATTCCTTCAATCGGGCGTTCAAGAATGTGGTGGGTGTTGCGCCTAGCGACTACCGAAAAGCCATGTGAGCCCATGCACCAGACTAAGCCGAACTCATAAGGAGAATGTGCATATGGAATATAAAGATGCTTCGCTTCCCATCCAGGAGCGGACCCAAGATCTGCTCGGGCGGATGACCACGGAGGAGAAGATAGGGCAGCTGATCCAGCCGATGGGGTGGAAGACTTATGTGAAGGAAGCAGATGGTACGGTTCAGGTTACGGATGAGTTTAAAAAGGACATCGCAGAGGGCGGGATTGGGTCTTTATATGGAGCACTTCGTGCTGATCCCTGGACGGAAGTGACGCTGGAGACTGGCCTGACGCCTAGGCAGGGAGCTGTTGCCACCAATGAAATTCAGCGGTATGCCATGGAGAACTCCCGGCTGGGCATTCCTATTTTGTTTGGGGAAGAGTGTTCTCACGGGCATATGGCCATTGGGGCAACCGTGTTCCCGGTGCCGTTAGCAGTAGGAAGTGCTTGGAACACGGAGTTGTACCGCAGGATGTGTGAAGCGATTGCTGTGGAGACTCGGAGCCAGGGAGGAGCGGCAACGTATTCACCTGTGCTTGATGTCGTGCGGGACCCGAGATGGGGACGGACGGAAGAATGTTTTGCCGAAGATCCATACCTGATCGGTGAATTGGCGGTTGAAGCGATAAAAGGTTTACAGGGTGACTGGCTCGATTCTAAGCGGACGATTGTGTCGACAATCAAACATTTTGCGGCCTATGGCAGCTCGGAGGGTGGGCGCAATGCTGCTCCGGTGCATATGGGACTGCGCGAGCTGCACGAGGTCGACCTGCTGCCGTTCAAGAAAGCGGTGGAAGCCGGAGCATGTTCTGTCATGACAGCGTATAACGAAATTGATGGTGTGCCCTGTACGTCGAGTTCGTATCTGCTGAATGATCTCCTGCGCGAGCAATGGGGTTTTGACGGATTCGTCATTACCGATTTTGGTGCGATTCAGATGCTCGTCAATGGACACAACACTGCGGAGAACGGAGAGCAGGCCGTCGCTCAGTCACTTAAGGCAGGGGTGGACATGGAAATGTCCGGGTACATGTACCGCAAACATCTCGGGCAGGCCTTGGAGCAAGGATTAATTGAAGAGCAGGATCTGGATACAGCCGTTAGGCGGGTGCTGGAGATGAAGTTCAGACTAGGTTTATTCGAACAACCTTTCGTTGATCCTGACTTTGCAGAGCAGGTCATCGGTTGTGAAGAACATATTCAGCTGGCGAGAAAAGTGGCGCAAGAGGGAATCATTTTACTCAAAAATGAAGACAACACCCTTCCGCTCGGTAAAACAGGTACAAAACTGGCGGTCATTGGACCGAATGCGAACCAGGTCTATAACCAGCTTGGTGACTACACCTCGCCGCAGCCGAGAGGACAGATTATTACGGTGCTGGATGGGATTACGCGCAAGCTTGGTACTGACACCGGAAAGGTGCTGTACGCACCGGGCTGCCGGATCAAAGGGGATTCCAGAGAGGGCTTTGCGCAAGCGCTCGCCTGTGCTGAAGAAGCAGATACTATCATTATGGTGATGGGAGGATCGAGTAGCCGGGATTTTGGCGAAGGGACCATTGATCTGCGGACGGGGGCATCCGTTGTTACGGATGATCCATGGAACGATATGGAATGCGGTGAGGGGATAGACCGATCGTCTCTGAACCTGATGGGTGTTCAACTGGAACTGGTGCAGGAAGTACATAAGCTGGGGAAACCGGTTATTGTCGTATATATTAACGGACGGCCCATTGCCGAACCATGGATTGATGAGCATGCCCATGCCATTGTGGAAGCGTGGTACCCCGGGCAGGAGGGAGGCAATGCTATTGCAGATATTCTGTTCGGTGATGTGAATCCATCTGGTCGTCTTACCATCTCCATTCCCAAGCATGTAGGTCAGCTTCCGGTCAACTACAATGCCAAACGTACCCGAGGCAAGCGATATTTGGAGACCGATTTGGCACCACAATATCCGTTCGGTTTTGGGCTTAGTTATACAGAATTCAAGTACGAGAATGTAAGAGTTGTACCCGAAGTGATTGGACCAGACGATGAAGCAGAGGTGCAGGTGGAGGTCACAAATACGGGAGCGGTTGCGGGAAATGAGGTTGTACAGCTGTATATTACGGACGTATCGGCTTCGGTCACCCGTGCCGAAATTTCACTGAAGGGATTTCGTAAAATCCATCTAGAGCCGGGACAGACCCAGACGGTGACGTTCCTTGTGCAAAAAGAACATCTAGAGCTGATCGATTCCCGTCTTCAACCTGTTGTGGAGCCGGGTGAATTCAGACTGATGGTTGGCAGCAGCTCCAGAGACTGGACTGCTTGTAGTTTACACATCCAGAAGGTGGGGGTGGAGGTATGATTCGAATTCAGAGATTCATTCAGGATCTGACTCAGCAGCAATGGAGGGATACTATTGAACTTCCAGAGTGGCAGATGCAGAAAGCCAAGTATATCCGGCCAGGGGAATATGAGTATGAACAGAAGAATGCGACTGTTCAAAGCTTGAATCCACTCCATAGTAACCATGGAACGACTTATTTTCTGAGCAAAACCGTAGAGATTCCGGCCCATTGGGAGGAAGATGTGGTCGGATTGATCTTCGAGGCCAGGGGCGAAGGGCTGCTGAAGGTGAATGGCGTGCCTTATCACGGACTGGACCGCAATCATGGGTATGTACCGTTACCGAAGAGCCGTGTGGGAACTACGCCATTGCTGGAGATTGAGCTATATGATCCCATACCGGAACCACATGACCCCTTGAATCGACAGGCGGTCATCCAGCCGCCCATTCAGGGCATCCGAGCCGCTTTGGTTCGTGTTAATTCGCCTTTACAGAGTCTGATGTATAGCATTACGGTACTTTCAGAATCACTCCGAGCATTACCGGAGAAAGACTTAAAGCGCACCCGTCTTATCCGGGATATTCATCAGGTGATGGATAAGATGTACAACGAGCCGGAGCGCTGGAGTGAAGCGGCGTGGGTGCAGCATTGGGAAGAATGGCTCGCACAGTCGGTGCAGGAGGAAGACCCGGAAGAGTATCGAGACGGATTCATGCATTTGGTTGGGCAATCCCATATCGATATTGCCTGGCTGTGGCCTGTGCGTGAGACTGTGCGCAAGTCCAGCCGCACCTTCTCCACGATGTGTACTTTGATGGATGAGTATCCGGAGTTCGTGTATTCGCAGAGTCAACCACAGCTGTATGCATTCGTGAAAGAGCACTATCCTGAGCTGTACGAACGAATCAAAACCCGAATTGCCGAAGGCCGCTGGGAACTGGTTGGTGGCATGTGGGTCGAGCCGGATCTAAATATTCCGAGTGGCGAGTCGCTTGTGCGTCAGATCCTGTACGGGCAGAACTTTTATCAGGAGGAGTTCGGCAAACGTTCAAACATCGAGTGGCTTCCTGACACGTTTGGCTACTGTGCTTCGCTGCCACAACTGCTCAAGCTGGCTGACATTCCTTATTTTATGACCACCAAGCTCAATTGGAATGATACCAACGTTTTCCCGTATGATCTGTTCCATTGGGTAGGCATTGACGGCACCTCGGTGCTTGCGTATCTCAATCACGGAGTGAATGAGCATACCCGGCCCAAAGATGTCGATGAGCACTGGCAATCCTACAAGCAGAAGGATGTACACCCCGAGCAAATGCTGCTATATGGGCATGGCGATGGTGGAGGCGGGGTAACGAACGAGATGGTTGTGTTCGCAGAACGATCTCATTTCATGGTTGGGCAGCCCATTAGCAATTTCAGTACAGCAGGCGCGTTTTTCGAAGAGATTTCGAACAACAATCCTAAGCTGCCCAAATGGCATGGCGACTTATATCTGGAACTGCATCGTGGAACCTTTACAACTCATGCGCGCAACAAACGGAGCAATCGCAAAGCAGAGGTGTTGTATCGGGAAGCGGAAATTTGGGGGCAGTTTGCCGGAGTTGAAGCAGCACAGGCGAAAAGTGATCTGGATGAAGGCTGGAAGCTGATCATGCTGAATCAATTCCATGATATTATCCCGGGCACGTCCATTCCCGAAGTATACGTAACATCAATGGAAGAGTATACGAAAGTATTCGCTCTGGGGACATCGGCTATGAATGGTACCCTAAGTAGTATTGAGGACCGCATTGCGACAGATGGCTTCGACGGTCTGCCCTATGTTGTATTTAATAGCCTAGGCTGGGAGCGGGGAGAAGTTGTTACGATTACAGGAGACGAGAAACTGAGCGGTATAGCAGCGTTTGACCATCGGGGTAATCGTCTGCCGAGTGACATGGAGGCAAATGGAGACGTGCTGACCTTGTCAGTCTATGTCCCATCCATTCCGGCCTTTGGGTATGCCACGATATGGCTACGCCAGGCACCGGATGCCAATCTTCCTGCATTGAAACAGGATGAATCTTTCCCTTCTGTATGGGAAACGGACTTTTACACGCTTGAATTTAACGATGTAGGAGAGATCATCAGATGGTATGACAAAACCAACCAACGGGAGTGGCTGAAACCGAGCGATAAAGCGAATGAGTTACAGTTTTTCCATGACAGGCCAACGTATTGGGATGCTTGGGATATGGATCCGCGGTTTGAATCGCAGCGTGCAGGAGTGGCAGAGCTGATTTCCAGAGAAGTAGTACAGCATGGAGTAACGCAGGATATCCTTCGGTTTCACTGGAAGTTAAACGAGTCGGAGATTCACCAGGATATTATCCTGTATCGTCATCAGCGACGTGTTGATTTCAAGACAAAGGTGAAATGGGCGGAGAGCCATAAGCTGCTTAAAGTGGCTTTTCCCGTTGATTTGGTATCAGCGAAAGCTGCCTATGAAATCCCGTTTGGTGCGCTGGAGCGCCCTACTCATAACAACACCAGTTGGGAGCAAGCCCAGTTTGAAGTGTGTGGTCACCGCTGGGCGGATATCTCCGAGGGTAACAGTGGTGTAAGCCTGCTGAACGATTGTAAATACGGATATGACATCAAGGATCAGATGATCCGTCTTTCCCTGCTCCGTGCTCCTAAATGGCCGGATGAACATGCTGACCAGGGTGAGCATGAATTCACGTATTCCCTGCTGCCGCATCAGGGAGATTGGCGGGAAGCGGGTGTGGTACGACGTGCGATGGAACTGAACCACCCGGTTCGGGTTGTTGCAAGTGAACGACACTCTGGCACATTGCCAGCAGAGCACAGCTGGGTTCAATTCCATAGTGAACATGTCATTCTGGATACAATCAAGGCTTCCGAGGATGGCACGGGAACGGTACTTCGTTTCTATGAATCATCTGGTGGAAGAGAAACAGTTCAGGTTCAATGGGCTGACGCGCGTATACAGACGTCTGTAGTCAATCTGTTGGAGGATGAAATCATGCCACTAGCTTGTCATGAAGGGAAGTTTGAGCTGACGTTCAAACCATATGAAATTCAAACGGTGAAGCTGGTTTCAAATGATTAGTCTCAGGAAACCGGATAAGAAATGATCGGAGAAAAAGGAGTGACCGGGTAGGGGTCGAAAATTGTATAGAGCATTCCGTTCATCATGAAGGCTCACCAGGAATGAAAAATCAAATACCGATTTAACGGGAGGGTATGGCATGAAATTAACAAACAAGATTGGCGTTATCGTGGATAGCTTCGGTGTAGGTGTACGTGAAGGATTAAGCAAAGCGAAGGATGTAGGTGCAGAAGGCGTACAGATCTATGCAGTCCATGGAGAGATGGACCCCGAAAACCTTTCTCCGACAGCTCGCAAGGAGTTAAGAAGTTATATCGATTCTCTTGGTCTTGAAATTTCTGCCCTGGTTGGCGATTTGGGCGGTCACGGGTTCCAGGTCAAGGAAGATAATCCGTGGAAAGTAGAGAAGTCCAAGCGCATCGTGGATCTTGCTCTGGATCTAGGTACAAATATCGTCACAACACATATCGGTATTGTTCCGCACGATCCCTCCTCCGAAGTGTATGCCACACTGCATGCCGCATGTGAGGAACTGGGCCAATATGCCAAAAGCGCAGGAGCCTACTTCGCGATTGAGACGGGACCGGAAACGGCAGCAGACCTGAAAGGGTTTCTGGATACCCTGTCGACTAACGGGGTTTCGGTGAATTTTGACCCGGCAAACATGGTGATGGTTACCGGAGATGACCCTGCACGAGGTGTTCATCTGCTCAAGGATTATATTGTGCATACCCATGTGAAAGATGGTCTGCGCCTGAAGGAAGTAGACCCGAGGGACGTATACGGTGCAGTGGGATATGCCCCTATGGATCATGAGAAAATTGCCGAAATGGTCTCTTCCGGAACGTTCTTCCGTGAGGTACCGCTGGGCGAGGGCAGTGTGGATTTTGACGCATACTTTGCAGCCCTCCGGGATATTGGCTATAAAGGTTATCTGACGATTGAACGCGAGGTAGGCGACCAGCCAGAACAGGACATTCGCAAAGCGGTTAAATTTATCCAACAATACCGATAGGGAGCTGAGCAGATGAAAGTGGGCCTGAGTACGTATAGCTTGTTGAACGATCTGAATTCGGGTGAAATGACGGTTCTGGATATCATCGACTGGATTGCTGCAAATGGTGGAGAGCATATGGAGATGGTTCCGTATGGCTACACCGTGGAGGATAATCCTGATCTCGCCGACGCCATTCGGGAGCGAGCTGCTTCTGCGGGTATTGAGCTGTCCAACTATTCGATGCCTGCGAATTTCGTGCAGGAGACGGAAGAAGCTTTTGAAGAAGAGATAGCTCGGGTCAAAAGACATGTCGATGTTGTACACCGGATGGGTGTAAAGCATATGCGTCATGACGTAACGGCGTTTACTTTGCCTAAAGAGAAAATGACCATTGCCTGGTTTGAGGAACATTTGCCGCTGATGGTGAAGGGAAGCCAGATCATTGCTGATTATGCTGCACAGTTTGGCATTACAACAACCATTGAGAATCACGGCTTCAGTGTGCAGGCCAGTGACCGTGTGCAGCGTGTGCTTCATGCCGTAGATCGTCCCAACTTCAAAACGACACTCGATATCGGCAACTTCATGTGCGTGGATGAGAATCCGATTATCGGGGTCATGAAAAATCTGCCGTACGCTTCTCTGGTTCACTTCAAGGACTTTTATTTCCGCCCTTATGATGAGCATCCGGGTGAAGGGGAATGGTTCACAACCGCTTACGGCAACTTCCTGCGCGGTGCCATTGTGGGGCAAGGGGATATTCCAATCCGCAAAATTGTTAGGCTGATTAAAGACTCCGGTTATGATGGTAACATTACGATTGAGTTTGAGGGCATGGAGGAATGTAAATCTGCATCCAAAATCGCCATGAGCAACCTGCGCCGCTTCTGGGAAGAGGCTTAAGACAATCATTTAGTTTTACATCGTGGGGCCACTTTAAGGAAGTGGCTCTTTTTGCACTTCTTATGTTGGAAAATATACATGTGGAATGGGTAACGTTAAGCGAACTGATCAAGTCGTCAGATCCCTCTCCATTCCCGGCATTAAGTCAGTTCGAGGTGTTTGGTCGTGAAGCCTAATTTACTAACATTAATTGGTTCTCCATAAGGATTAAGTTACGATCATCACAAGTATGATATAATGGATCTATTCAGCCTGGAAAATGACTGGCTATGGATAGGGGAGATCACTGATCTATGCAGGTATTTGAGGACTGGAACCAGAAAGTGAAAAAAACGTTTAATGCTACGAATCCCGAGGTTGTATTGACGGTATCTGAAGCAGGGAGTTTGCTCGGTCTGACCAAAGATCAGATGAAACTTTATGTAGACAAGAATAAACTAACTAAGGTCCCGATCATGAGAAGTGTTCACCGATACCTCTTGTTGAAAAGTGAAATAGATAGCATCGTAAAAACGCGCTAACCTCATAGGATCGACCGCAGCCATTTTACCGACAGGATTCGGGAGAGTGGTTTTTTTTTGCGAAGACACCGAGGATAAAATAAGGATTACAGGACAATCCTACCAATGGATGAACTTTGGGAACCCGTACCACTGGGAGTTAAATGAAGAGTGGTCAGAGCCTCTTTGGAGAGGGGAGCTTGTTCTTAGAGGAGCTTGTGGAAATACCTTCTTGTCAATGGACAACCTATTCGTATATACTCATGTCGCAAGTGACAGGAATGGTTCAATTACATGATATCAAGGAGATGAAGCACGAATGGCGATTAGCTTGAATGTGTATCTTGTAACGGATGGTAACGGACGTGAAGCAGTGGAATTTTATAAAAAGGCATTTGGAGCGGAAGTGCTGGCTCTCCAGACATTTGGCGATGGTCCTTCCAACCCTGACCACCCCGTACCACCCGAAGCGAAAGACCGTATCATGCATGCTTCCTTGCAGATTGGAAGTTCTGTATTGATGTTATCCGATACATTCCCTGGTATGCCTTATATTGTGGGTAATCATGTGAATGTCACGGTGAACACAGATACTGCCGATGAAGCCAAAGCGATTTTCAATCAGCTGCAAGACGGTGGCGAAGTGAAAATGCCGATCCAGGAAACATTTTGGAGTCCAGCCTACGGTATGGTTATCGATAAATTTGGCGTTCAGTTCCAGATCAGCTGTGTTGCAGCCAACCATCAGTAAATTGAGAGATAGTGTCTCTGCCATATAGGTAAAGCAAAAAACCTCCAAGACATGAGCAACGTGTCTGGAGGTTTTTTGTGACTCCTGCAAGGAGTATATACTTGCAAATCTGAAAATTAGACCTCTTTCTGAATCTTGGAAGGGTTGTTGATTTTGTAGGGAACAGGATTCTTGGCCAGCTTTTTCTTGATAATCTTTGCTTCAAAAGTAAGCACATCGCCAACCTCAAGCTCCTGCTTCTTGATCGTGGCACTGTGGCTGGACCAGGCTTCGCCCACATCAACAACTTCGGGCTCGGTGATCGTAACGGCCTCATAGATAATGACTTCATCATCATTGTCGGAGAAGTGGTTCGGCACGGTTGTAAATTCCTTCACAACCGCAGACATTTTCACTTTACCCTCTGGCAATTCAATCTTAAGCGATTTAGCTTTACCTGCGGTTTTTGCCTTTGGTTTAGCAGCGCTGCTTGTTGCGTTAGCAGGTCCAACATACTCTTCCACCAGACCGTCAGGGTCACCCTTTAGAGCAGAGGAGGAGTCATCGTCATCCGTGTCCACATCCAGTTCTGAATCGGAACTATGCAAACCGGATGTAATCTCATCCAAATTAGTCACAGGTTCAGAATTTGGTACAGCTTCAGAAGTGGTGAGATTCTCTGTATTGCTTACCACGACTGGTTCGCTAGACTTGTCCGTTCCCGCTGCAATCGAACTTCTCACATTATAGCTGGACGCCTGCATTTCTTTCAGATAAGACGGATGAATACAGTGTTTCTGATCATTGTCCAATTGAATGACTGCTGCCATATGATCGACAAAGCCAACGATGGTGCAAGGCATATTCAGCCCATTCCCTTTATAATAGAACGTTTTGACCTTCGTTGCTTTTTCCGAAAGCAGGCCCCATTCCTGGCACTTCTCAATCAACTCGTCTTCGTTCTCCAAAGCGGTATAATACTGCGGTTCGATCATAAAAGCATATCCCATAACGATTTTCCGCCTTTCCAATCAGTTCTTCATATTCATCGTTGCCAAATTACACTCAGTGTATCACAAAAATGGACCCTTCGATGAGGAATATAAAGGCGCCTACGTAGGCGCCTATGGTATAATTTTCGGTAGACAACGGGCGGAAATTACCGTAATGAAGTCATAAACAAAAACCCACCGTTAAACAGGTTGACCGCCTGCGGTGGGATTTGCTCTGCATCTGAATAGATGCTCCGTGAGAGGGTTTTACCTCTCCTTGTTGTCTATTCTTATGTTACCATAGCCCTTTTATACAGGCAAACGAGCGACTGTTCCTACATTAAAGTAAATATTATTATATAAATATCTGCAAGGAGGATGATCTCCATGGATAAAAAAGCGAATCCTCAAACTCTATGGCTTGGGGTGGGTATTGTCATTGGAACGAGTATTGGTGTGGCAACAAACCAGATCGCTCTGGGGATAGCCTTTGGTGTGGCACTGGGCGTCGTGGTTGGATCTGTCGTTAGCAAACGTGCAGGCTCGGGGCTGGATGATATGCTGAGTGAACATGTCCAGGAATTGCGTAAGCAGGAGGAATGGGAAGAGGTACTTGAGCGTTCGCAGGATCATCCGGTGCTGCTGCTGAAACACAGTACAACTTGTCCAATCAGTGCGAGAGCATACAGGGAGTTTATGGCCTTTGTGGGCTCGAATGCATCAGATCCCGCGCAGAAGATGGAGTACCGGATCGTCAAAGTCATCGAAAGCCGCTCGCTTTCCCGCCGCATTGCGGAAGATACCGAGGTTCACCATGAATCGCCTCAAGTCCTGCTGCTGGACGGTGGCCAAGTTATTCAACATACGTCACACGGGAAAATTACCCGGAAGAGACTGCTGCAATGGGCCCAGAATCCGTTTGGATAAAGGGCACCCAACATACATAGACCCGTTTCCTTCAGCTGATCGCTGAGGGGAACGGGTCTTTTTTACGCTTTTTTTACACCCTGGCGGGTATTTCTTTACCCCCTTTTTACAGCGTTTCGTATTACGATTTCATATGTAGAAGGTTGCAAGAACGGTAGAGAGAGGGAGGGGAGCACATGGTGAATGATGCAACGATAATTGGGTTGGTTGTGCTGTTGTTTGTGGTGTTCTGGGGATTTGTGAAATTTTGTGAGAAAGCATGAATGTATAGGGCGTGAAAGGGGAGAAGCCGTATGATCGTCATCGGCATGATTGTGCTCGCACTGGTAGTCTATCTTGGTTACGTGCTAGTGAGGCCGGAGAAATTCTGATGGTTGCTTGGGGCACGAAACCAGAAGCACTCGGATCGTCGATTTTAGGGAGGAAATGCGGATATGAGTAGCGGTTTATTACAAGTGGCGGTGACGCTGCTGATCATCATACTACTGGTGAAGCCAGTGGGGAGTTATCTGGTGAAGGTGTTTGACGGCAAACGAACAGGACTGGATCGGATATTTGGTGGGCCTGAGCGATTGCTGTATCGATTGATGGGGGTGAAGGAGAACGAGTCAATGGGTTGGAAAAAGTACCTGTCAGCCGTACTTATCTCAAACTTCGTCATGCTGTTATTGATGTTTCTGGTGCTGCGGCTGCAAAAGTATCTGCCGCTCAACCCGGATGGCATTGGCAATATGCCTGCGGCACAGGCCTTTAATACAGCTGCATCGTTCATGACCAACACGAACTGGCAGTCTTACACGGGAGAGAACGCCCTGTCGTATCTGTCACAGATGCTGGCCGTGACGTTTCCAATGTTCACCTCAGCCGCGACCGGCTTCGCGGTCGCTATTGCATTCATTCGCGGCCTGGTGGGCCGACAGGATGAACTGGGGAACTTTTACGTCGACGTGGTACGGTCGATTACGAGAATCTTTTTGCCGCTGAGCTTCATTGTGGCGTTGTTCCTCGTATTCCAGGGTGTGCCGCAGACACTGGCGGGAGCGGTGAACGCAACCACACTGGACGGGGCACAGCAGACGATTAGCCGCGGGTTGGTCGCTTCGCTGGAGTCGATCAAGCACTTGGGTACCAATGGTGGAGGCTGGTTCGGAACCAATGCTGCGCATCCATTTGAGAACCCTACGGCGTTGTCGAACCTCGTGCATATTGTCTGCATGATGCTGCTACCTACGGCGCTGGTTTACGCCTTCGGCATCATGGTGAACAACCGGAAGCAGGGCTGGACGCTGTTTGCGGCTATGAGTTTACTTTTCCTCGTGATGCTGACCACGGTATTTGTTTCCGAATATCGAGGTGTGCCAGCGCTGGATGCGGTGGGAATCCAAGGCAATATGGAAGGTAAGGAGGTCAGGTTCGGGGTATCCGAATCCGCACTTTTCACAGCGGTGACTACAGCAGCCACAACTGGGTCAGTAAACAATATGCATGAGTCGCTCACCCCGCTTGGTGGCATGGTTGCACTAGCCGAGATGATGCTCAACAACGTATTCGGCGGCAAAGGGGTAGGTTTGCTCAACGGATTGCTCTATGTGATTCTGGCCGTGTTTATCTGTGGGCTGATGGTTGGGCGGACTCCTGAATTTCTTGGTAAAAAAATTGAGGGTAAGGAAGTGAAGCTCGCATCTATCGCGCTGCTTGTTCATCCTTTGATTATTCTGGCTCCGACCGCGCTGGCGCTCATGAGTCCTGAATCTGTCGCTTCAATTTCGAATTCAGGCATGCATGGTCTGACCGAAGTGTTATATGCCTTTGCATCCGGAGCTGCCAATAATGGATCGGCGTTTGCCGGGCTGAATGCCAACACGGACTTTTACAACATCGCCATTGGTGTGGTGATGCTGCTCGGAAGATACATTTCCATGATCGCGATGCTCGCCATTGCCGGATCACTGGCCACCAAACGAGTAGTTCCTGTAACAACCGGTACACTTCGTACACATACACCTCTTTTTGCAGGTATTCTGGTGATGATGATTGTAGTCGTTGGGGCGTTGACGTTCTTCCCATCACTGGCGCTTGGACCGATTGCAGAACATTTGGCGATGATCCGATGATGGAAGGTCCAATATGAATGGTACGGTGATCGGATATGGGAATAGGAGCAAGGACGTAAAGTACGGAGGTGGATTATCACAATGAATGTTGTAGAACGAAAGAAGGAGCAGACGGTGGAAGGATTAGACAGAGGCACGATCAGAACCCAGGGTAAAGGAACGAGAGGTACGGGTACGGATCTCGGTACGCCCAAAAGAACCAAAACATTAAGTCGGGACATTCTGCTCCAGGCATCTCTGGATGCCTTCAAGAAGCTGAACCCGGTCGTCATGATCAAAAATCCGGTGATGTTTATCGTCGAAATCGGCACATTCATCACATTACTGTTATGTATCCATCCGGATCTATTTGTTGCATCCGAGGCAGGGCGAGGGTACAACATCGCGGTGTTTCTCATCCTGTTGTTCACGTTGCTGTTTGCCAACTTTGCTGAAGCACTGGCAGAGGGACGGGGCAAAGCTCAGGCAGATACGCTGCGCAAGACGAAGTCGGACACCACTGCGAAGCTGGTACAGAAAGACGGAACCATCAAGCAAGTGTCTTCGACCCAGTTGAAAAAAGGAGATATCGTCCGTATAGAAGCAGGCGAACTGATTCCCACGGACGGTGAGATTATTGAAGGGCTGGCCTCTATCGACGAGTCCGCCATTACCGGGGAATCGGCTCCCGTAATCAAAGAGGCGGGCGGTGACTTTTCCTCCGTTACAGGAGGCACGCGGGTTACTTCCGACTATATCGTGATGCGTGTGCAGACTGATCCGGGGGAGTCATTCCTCGACCGGATGATCTCACTCGTTGAAGGTGCACAGCGCCAGAAAACGCCGAATGAAATTGCGTTGACCACACTGCTCGCCGTGTTGACGCTGATATTCCTGATCGTCATCATGACCATGGTGCCAATGGCGAATTATTTGGGCATCCGGCTCGATCTGGCTACCCTTATCGCATTGCTTGTCTGTCTGATTCCGACGACGATCGGCGGGCTGTTATCTGCGATCGGTATTGCGGGCATGGACCGTGTCACGCAGTTCAACGTACTCGCGATGTCGGGTAAAGCGGTGGAAGCGGCAGGCGATATTGACACGCTAATCCTGGACAAAACCGGAACAATTACGTACGGCAACCGCATGGCCTCGGAGTTTATTCCCGTTCAGGGCGTATCTGCACAAGAGATGACTCGGGCTGCGCTGCAAGCTTCCGTGGTGGATGAGACACCAGAGGGACGCTCGGTCGTCGAATTGGCCGGTAAGCAGGGGGAGAACTGGGCGGAGGCAGAATATGCAGATGCAGAACATGTGAACTTCACCGCAGAGACCCGCATGTCGGGTCTGAATCTAAGCGGTGGGAAGCAGATTCGCAAAGGTGCAGTGGATGCAATCAAACGCCATATTTCCTCCCGTGGGGGACGGATACCCGGCGATTTGGACGATATAGCGAACGGAATTGCAAAGGCTGGGGGTACACCGCTTGCTGTTGCGATTGATGACCAGATTTATGGTGTGATCTATCTGAAAGATACAGTGAAGCCGGGGCTGAAAGAGAAGTTTGCGGAGATGCGAGCCATGGGTATCAAGACGATCATGTGTACAGGGGATAATCCCCTGACGGCGGCGACCATTGCGCTGGAAGCGGGCGTGGATGATTTTATTGCCGAGGCCAAGCCGGAAGACAAGATTACTGCGATCAAAAAAGAGCAGCAGGAGGGCAAGCTCGTCGCCATGACCGGCGACGGCACCAACGATGCTCCTGCTCTGGCGCAGGCCGATGTAGGCCTGGCGATGAATTCGGGCACCATGGCGGCCAAGGAAGCGGCCAACATGATCGATCTGGATTCTGACCCGACCAAGCTGTTGTCGGTGGTCTCCATTGGCAAGCAGCTGCTCATTACCCGCGGTGCACTGACGACATTTTCGATATCCAATGATATTGCCAAGTATTTCGCCATCATTCCGGCCATGTTTATTCTGGCCATGCCGCAGCTTCAGGCACTCAATATTATGAATCTCGCTTCACCGCAGTCCGCGATTCTGTCAGCGCTGATCTTCAACGCCATCATTATTCCACTGCTAATCCCAATCGCCATGCGGGGTGTGAAGTATCGGGCCATGTCCGCGGAGCGGCTGCTTGGACGGAATGTGTTCATTTATGGCGTGGGCGGTGTAATCGTTCCCTTTATCGGAATTAAGCTGATTGATCTGGTACTGTCGGGGCTTATTTAACTAAGTATTTAAAAAGAAGCCTTGATTTACACGACAACGAAGAGTGCAGTACCAATCTGAAGAAACGAAGTGTTCGCCTTTATCCCTGGATTTTATCCCTTGGAAAAAGGAATCAAAAAAAATCTGGGGATAACAGCGATCGTAGGATGGTGCTGCAATCGGAGTGAACCAGTGTAACACGTATAGGTTGAGTTTTTACAATAACAAATCAGGATGTGATTCATATGAAACAGGTACTGCCCGCCATTCGGTTGTCTATCGTGCTTATGCTGATTTGCGGTATGATCTACCCGCTGGTTACAACTGGAGTGGCACAGCTGCTCTTCTCAAACCAGGCGAACGGCAGTCTGATCACAGCTGACGGGAAAACCATCGGTTCGTCGCTGCTGGCGCAGGAAGTAAAATCGCCGGGGCTGTTCCAGCCCCGGGCATCGAATGCCAATTATGATGGAACTGCTTCGGCAGGTTCCAATCGCGCCGTGGCATCGGAGGCGTATATAGTTGAAATGAAGGAAAAGGTTGCTCAGCTCATGCAAGAGAATCCGGGCTTGCAGCAAATTCCTGCAGATCTCGTGACAGGTTCCGGTTCCGGTCTTGACCCCGATCTGTCACCGGAAGCGGCAAAAGCACAGATTCCCCGGATTAGCCAGGCAACGGGCCTTGGTGAGCAAGAGCTTGCCAAGATCGTCGAGGAACATACACAAGGGCGACAGCTGGGCATATTCGGTGAGCCGCGTGTAAATGTGACCGCTCTGAATCAAGCGTTGACGGCTGAGCTAAAATAACAGGCATTTTATTAGCTAGATCCACGGGGAATGCAGCTTCCCTTGGTTGTTCGTATCAGGCCTTCTTCCGAGCTTCGGAAGGGGCCTTCTCCATTTTAAGTAAAGGTTATGTTGGGGGAGTGAACAGGATGGAAGACAGCTTCAAGCGGAAGTCCCCGGAAGACATCTTGAAGATGATCACGAAGCTGCAGCAGGGCACCTTGAAGATATATATCGGTCCGGTCAGCGGTTCGGGCAAAACGTATCATATGCTTAGGGAAGGAAACACATTACGCCATCAGGGGATCGATGTGGTTATCTGCGCTGTTTCGACCATGCAAAGACCGGAGACCGTGGAGCAGCTGGGCGAGTTGGAGCGGATTCCAAGCATTCACTGGTCTCGCTGGAAGGATGGCATGGAAATGAAGGATTTGAATCTGGATGCCTTGCTGGCACGTAATCCGGAGGTTGTGCTCGTTGATGGGCTTGCTCATAGAAACCGAAAAGGGGCGCGTCATGCAACCCGATTGGAAGACATTCAGTATTTGCTGCGACACAACATCAGTGTCATTACAACGGTGAATGTGTATGAGCTGGAGGGATATACGGAGCTTGCACGCCAGCTAACGGGAATTGCAGCAGAGCATACTGTGCCTGCCGATACCCTTGAACTGGCCGATGAAGTGAAGCTGATCGATGTAACCCCGGAAACCGTCTTAAGCCGCCTTGCGGAGGGACATCTTCGGGGACATGAGGGTGAAGCGGTATTTCGGCATGGCAATTTGGGTATTTTGCGTGAACTGGCACTTCGACTTGTCGCAGAAGGGGTTAACGAATCACTGCGTGAGCACCGGGAAGAGATGGGAATTACGGTCACGACAGGTATCATGGAACGCATTTTGGTATCCACCCAATATCACTGGAACGGGTCTATCTATATTCGGCGGGGACAGCAGATTGCGAAGAGATTAAACGGAGATCTGCATGCCGTAACCTTTCGTAATATGAAGCAGCCGCTATCCAAGGAAGCTGCTGTTTTTCGTCGCAACATGATCAAACTGGTGGAGAAATTCGGGGGACAGTTTGAGGAATTGCCTGTGTTACACCGCCGTAACATCCCATCTACGCTTGCACGCTACGCAGTCCAGCATCAGATTACACGTATTGTTATGGGACACTCACGACACAGTCGCTGGCAGGAGCTGTGGCGGGGATCATTTGTTAACTCCTTGCTGCGCAGGGTGCGGGGTGTCGATCTGTTTCTGCTAGCCGATCGGGCACAGCAGGAGGGCGAGCGGGTGCTTCCGACTCGATTGCCAGACGCAGAGATGCCAACATATCGCAGGTTAAGTGAGCAGGAGATGAAGGCACAGATTGGTCAGATTCGGCGTGGCAAGTTCAAGGTATACATTGGTGCTGCGCCAGGTGTGGGGAAAACCTATATGATGCTCCGGGAAGGCAATGATCTGCTCCGCAAAGGCATCGACGTACGAATTGGTCTGCTGGAGACGCATAATCGGGCGGAGACGGTGGAACAGATCGGCCAACTATCCATCATTCCACGAGAGCAGCGGATGTACCAAAGGGTGCAGCTCGAGGAAATGAACACTGATGCCATTCTTCGTCTATGTCCTGAAGTGGTATTGGTGGATGAGCTCGCGCATACGAATGTCCCGGGAAGCACGCGGCAAAAGCGTTACGAAGATGTGCAGATCCTGTTGGATGCGGGCATCTCTGTCATCACTACCGTGAATGTACAGCATCTGGAAAGTCTGAACGATGCGGTGGAACATATTACGGGAATTAGAGTCCGAGAGACCGTGCCGGATCAGATTTTGCAAACGGCAGATGAGGTCCAGCTTATCGATGTGGCCCCCCAAGCCTTGCGGCAACGCATGCGGGAGGGTAAAATCTATGCAGCAGCCAAGGTGGAACAAGCGCTTGGTCATTTTTTTCGCATTGGTAATCTGATTGCCTTACGGGAACTTGCCCTGCGGGAATTGGCTGATGATGTGGATGAACGCCTCGAATCCCAGGAGCGCAAAAGTGCACTTCGCGGTCCCTGGCGCAGACAGGAGGCAGTCTTTGTCTGCGTAAGCAGTGATGAGCATGCGGAGCGGCTGATCCGCCGCGGGTTCCGCACAGCCTACCGGTTAAAGGCGGTCTGGCATGTGCACCATGTTCATGTAGGTCAAGTCATGAATGACGAGGTGAAATGCCAGTTGGAGGAGCTGGAACAGCTGACCGTTCGACTGGGCGGCAAATTTCATATTCATCATAGCCAGAGGCTGCGAGATGTACCTGGTATTTTGGCGGGTAAAGCTTCTGAGGAAAAAGCAACGCAGTTGGTGGTTGGTCAAGCGAAACGGGTCTGGTGGCTGAACGGCTATCGTGGAAAAGGAACGGTGGTCAGCAGGCTGGTGCGGTTATCCAGACATATGGACGTATTGATCGTTGCGGACTACGATTATGATCTGAGCGGGATGTGAGATGTGCTGTGTCTGAACGAAATAAAGGGGAAGACTTCTGGCTGAAGCTGAACCGTGTTCCCAAATATATATGGGTAACCCTTGGAATCACATTGTTAACCCTTCTGCTTCATGTGATAGGGATTAGCGATGACCTGGTTAACGTGGGGTTAATTTATCTTTTTCCGGTATTGGTCAGCGCTGTGTACTGGGGAATGGGGCCGGCTATATATGCAGCAAGTCTTAGCGTCGTTGCCTTTGACTTCTTTTTTGTTCCTCCGTATCTCAGTTTTACGGTTGAAGATTTGCGATATATTTTTTCCTTTATTGTGTATTTGGCAGTGGCGGTATTAACGGCGAGTCTGGCGGGACGCCTGCGGCAGCAGCTGGAGGTGGTAAAACAACGCGAGATTACGACGAATTCGCTATATGCTTTAAGCCGTCAGATGACGGCTGTTACGGATTTGCACACTCTACTCGGCAACATTGCGAGACAAGTGTCACTGACACTTGGAACTCCGGCGGTAATATATCTTCCCAATGTTCAAGGCGAACTTCAGGTTACCTCCTCTTCGGAGGATTCCGATTTAATAGCCTGGGGTGAGGGAGAAGCTGAAGTCGCTATTGCCAAATGGGTGTATCAACATGGCGAAATCGCTGGACGAGGCTCCTCCAGCCTGCGGGAATCGTCTGGTCTGTATGTGCCGCTGCGTACGGAGGATCAGATTCATGGGGTGCTCGCCGTGAATCTGGAATCCAGCGATCTACAAGAGCAGCGGGAAGAGCTGCGTTTGCTGGAAGCGTGTGGCGGGCTGGCAGCAAGCGCCATTGCCCGTGTCAAGCTGGCTGAAGAAGCAAGACTCGCGCAGGTGACAGCTGAATCGGAACGGATTCGCACCGCTTTGCTGGACTCGGTATCCCATGAGCTGCGGACACCTCTTACGGCCATCATTGGTTCAGCGACGGGTTTGCTGGAGAATGATGCTCTTTTTACCCCGGAGGATCGTAAAGAACTGACAGGCAATATCCGGGATGGAGCGCTGCGTATGAACAGACTGGTAACCAATTTGCTGGGCATGGTGAAGCTGGAGAGTGGCATGTTGCAGCTGCGCAGAAAATGGTGTGATGTGGGCGACATGATCGGCATTGTGTTAACTCAGGTTCAGCAATTCATCCAGCACCGTCGCATTCGGGTGGAATTGCCGGATCAGCCGCCATTTGTATCCGGGGATGAGGTTTTGCTGGAGCAGGTTCTGGTTAACGTAATCAGCAATGCCATCAAATATTCACCAGAAGACAGTGAAATCGTCATTACGGTGAAGCTGGATGAGCGGCATGGACGAATGACCATTATAGTGGCGGATTCGGGTGTCGGAATTCCGGAAGTAGACCGCGAGCGGGTGTTTGAGAAATTTTATCGATCTGAATCGTCACGGCATGTGACAGGTACGGGACTTGGGCTTGCCATCTGTAGAGGAATCGTCGAAGTTCACGGAGGTACGATTACCGCAGAATCGAATCCGGGAGGCGGGACGCGGGTATGCATTTGTTTGCCCGCTGAGGAATCCGAAGCATCATTCCCGTATATGGGACAAGGAGAGGAAGAATGACATGACGGCACCGCAAGGCGCGCGCATATTAATTGTGGATGATGAACCGCAAATCCGTAAACTGCTGAAGGTTACACTTCAGGCACACCAATTTGAGATTCACGAATGCGCCGACGGCGAAGAAGCGGTCATTCAGGCGAGTATTGTGCATCCTGATCTGATTGTGCTTGATCTGGGTTTGCCCGGTATGTCCGGAATGGAAGTACTTCAGCGGATTCGGGAATGGTCGCAGGTACCAGTCATTGTACTGACTGCAAAGGATCGCGAAGAAGATAAAATTGCTGCACTTGATGGCGGGGCGGATGATTATGTCACCAAACCGTTTGGCATGGGGGAGCTCGTTGCCCGTATTCGGGTTGCCCTTCGACATGTGGCCAAAACTACGGATGAGCCGGTATTGCGTTTTGGCCCACTTACCATTGATTTGGCCCAGAGACAGGTCGATTTGGACGGGGCACCCGTAAAGTTAACACCAACCGAGTATGAAATGCTCAAAGTACTCGCAACCCATGCAGGCAAAATTATTACCCAACGCCAGCTGCTGCAACAAGTGTGGGGAGGACATCATCATGAGTCGGACAGTCATTACTTACGGGTATATGTCGGACATCTGCGCAAAAAATTGCAGGAAGATCCCACGCGTCCACGTTTTATTCAGACCGAGCCGGGAATCGGCTATCGTTTTCTGCTTCAGGATTAGGCTGGGAAACAAGATGAAAGCTCAAAAAAGCACCAGCCTCTCCCTGTTGAGAGGAGACTAGTGCTTTTAGAATTGCAAACAATGGACTTCTTATGACGTGTACTTCGGCAACCAGTCCCCATGAGCTTCGATCAGTTCATCACACATGGAGACGATATCATCGATGGACAGCTCGGCAGCGGTATGCGGGTCAAGCATCGCGGCATGATAGATGTGTTCTTTTTTACCTGTAATCGCCGCTTCAATAGTCAACAGTTGGGTGTTAATATTCGTACGGTTCAATGCCGCAAGTTGCGGAGGCAGATCCCCGATATACGTCGGGCTGATACCTGATCCATCAACAAGACAAGGCACCTCAACACAGGCTTCACGAGGCAGGTTGGTGATCAGTCCGTTATTCATGACATTACCGCCGATTTTGTAAGGGCGATCCGTCTCCATGGCCTCCATAATATGCGAAGCGTATTCGCGGCTGCGCGTATGTTCGATATTTTCGCTGGATAACAGCTTCTCACGCATTTCTTTCCAGCCTTCAATCTGGTTCACGCAGCGGCGCGGATACTCATCTAGCGGAATGTTGAAGCGTTCGATCAGCTCCGGGTAGTTTCGTTTGATAAAATAAGGATGGTATTCGGCATTATGCTCGGAGGACTCGGTTACATAGTATCCAAAACGCTGCATCAGCTCATAACGCACCATGTCGTCATGCTGCTCTTTCTGCTTTTCTTTCGCCAGACGTTTAATCTCCGGATACAGATCCTGGCCATCCCGAGTTACTTCAAGCAGCCAGGCCATATGGTTGATACCTGCAACTTTCGCGACCACACCCGTCTGATCCATCCCCAATGCATCAAACAGATGCGGTACACAAACCTGTACACTGTGACACAGACCCACGGTTTTAATTCCGCCATGCACGTTCATGACATTTGTCAGTACCGCCATCGGGTTGGTGTAGTTCAGGAACCACGCATCCGGACACACTTCCTGCATATCCCGTGCAAAATCAAGCATCACCGGAATCGTCCGTAAGTTACGGAAAATTCCGCCAATCCCGAGCGTATCGGCAATCGTCTGACGCAATCCATATTTCTTCGGAATCTCAAAATCCGTAATGGTACATGGATCATATCCACCCACCTGAATGGCATTGATTACATATTTGGCGCCGCGCAGTGCTTCCTTGCGGTCGGTATAAGCTTTAATGGCACATTGGCTTCCGAGCGAACGGGCCATACTGGTAAGCAAACGCTCTGAGTCGTTTAGACGTTCAGCATCAATATCGAACAACGCCAGCTCAAAATCCTGAAGTGCTTCGGTCATCATGACGTCACCCAATACATTTTTGACAAAAACGGTGCTTCCCGCACCGAGGAACGTAATTTTGTTCATCTCAAGTTCAGCCTCCCTGAATAAATGGTGTACCTCCAATATAGGCTGATCGGGCTTATATAACTATGGCTCAACCTCTCTGAAACATGTCATAATCCCATTATTGGATTCGCTTACAGCTAATAATTGAATGAATTACCTGTTATAATTTTAGTGGAGACATTACCCGTGGTGATGAACAGAGGGAGTGTGAAGTGTTGAAATTAATCGAAACAAACGTGGTTCCTATGGATTTGACGCAGATGGAATTGGTACTGTTATTTTTTGGTTGGCAGGCTTGTGATCCGTCGCATTATTGGGGTCCGGGTGTTCGGGATGCTTATATTGTCCATTACATTCATGAAGGACGGGGCACGGTGTTTATGGCGGATCAGCAATATGAGCTTACACAGGGCCAGGGCTTTGTCATTCTTCCGGATACGCTTATTCATTATGAAGCGGATGCGAAGCAGCCATGGACTTACTCCTGGTTCGGGTTCAAAGGTGTTCATGCCAAGGCATTCATGCAGCGGGCACACATCAGTCCGGAACATCCTATATTTGAGGCCAGAGATCCAGACACATTCGCTCGTCTCTATGCGGAGATGGTTCAAGCATCAACACGTACCGGGGGAGATGTGTTCAACCAGAGCCTGCTATACCGGCTGATCGCCGAGCTGATTGCATCTTCTCCCGCAGAAGAGCAGCTGCAACGGCCTCTGTCCACTAAAGAAGAGTACATTAGGCAAGCCGTTCAATTTATGGAGAACAGGTATAGTCAGAGAACTTCAATTCTAGATATTGCCCGAGCGGTAGGTTTGGATCGCACATATCTATCAGGGCTTTTTAAGGAAAGGTATGGCAAGTCATTACAGGCTTTCTTTCTCGAATATCGGATGAATCGTGCAGCTGAACTGCTGCAGCATTCGGCTCTGTCGGTTAGTGAAGTGGCCCACTCTGTGGGGTACACTGATCCATTACTATTTTCCAAGATGTTTAAGCGAGTGACGGGCGTGTCTCCGAAAGGGTCTAGGAGCATAGAACAGGGTGAGTAGGCTTCATTATGCTGGGAACCTCGAAAAATGCAAAAAAAGGCCACGAATCCGAAGATTCATAGCCTGATGCTTTAAGGTTCAAAGACAGGATAGCGATATGATGAAAATCAGGCAATCGGTGTTCCGTTCGGCAAGGTCTGATCCGGGGTTAACAATACAACGTCACCTTCATCAGGCACGCCGCCAAGCACCAGTACTTCGGATACAAAACCGGCAATTCGGCGCGGTGGGAAATTGACTACAGCAATAACCTGCTTGCCGATCATCATATCGGGGGTGTACCGTTTCGTAATTTGGGCACTCGAACGTTTAAGGCCAAGTGGGCCAAAATCGATGGTCATTTTAATGGCGGGGATGCGTGCCTTTGGAAAAGGTTCGGCCTCTACCACAGTACCAACGCGGATATCATGCTGTATAAACTCTTCAAAAGTAGCCATGTTATGATGTCTCCTTTCAGCTATGGAGTCCATTATAAAATAGAAATAACCAAAAAATCCAGATTGCGCTAATTGCAACCTGGATTTTAGTGTTGATATGGTATGAGCGATGCCCGTTTTTGTTCCACTCGGATGTGAGCAGGGCAGAGCGTTTAATGCAGCAACATCATATTACATTAAGCGCCATTCCACTTTTCACCGGTCAGATATTTCTCAGTCAGAATGGATAACATCTGAATGCCAACTTCATTATGACCACCTTCGGGAATGATGATGTCAGCATACTTTTTGGAAGGCTCGATAAAAGCATCATGCATCGGTTTGACGGTTTCGAGATATTGTTTGTACACGGATTGAATCGTACGGCCGCGTTCTTCCATATCCCGCAGTACTCTGCGCAGAATACGCACATCGGAATCGGTATCAACAAAGACCTTGATATCCAGAAGAGCGCGCAGATGTTCATCGATCAGGACATGCAGTCCTTCCACAATTACGATATGGTTCGGTGCCAGTTCAACCGTTTCATCAGCGGCACGGTTATCTATGGTGAAGTCATATACGGGAGCATATGCCGTTTGTCCTTGTTTTAACAGGGTAAGATGCTCAATTAACAGATCATTATCGAATGCAAACGGATGATCGTAATTGGTGAGTCGACGTTGCTCAGGGGTGAGCTGCGACTGGTCTTTGTAATAGTTGTCTTGGGATATGAAAGTCACTTTGCCTGATCCAAGACGGTCTATGACGGAGCGAGCTACCGTCGTTTTACCGGAGCCGGTTCCTCCGGCGATACCAATAATGAGCATGATTGTTCCATAAACCTCCCTAGAATGGCAGCATGGTCATGGATAAATAATGGATGAATCGGGATAGATTCAAGTCTTTACCCACATGTCTGTCTGTGAATGCACAATTCCTCTATTGTAGCACAGCAAATCACTTTTTTCACCTTAGGGAATTACCACATTTTTCTGTTGAAGCAACCATAAATCTGTATCAATTTAGTCTCAACTTCGTTAGTTTAGGTTGTAGGATCTAGGACCTTCGATATATGATGTCGAAAGATGCCAGTTACTGGCGGGTATCTACATATATAAAAGGAGGTGTACCTTATGAAAAAATCAAGCAAAGTCATTTCTTCCACAGTTATTGCTGCCATCGCAGCTGTATCCGTTGTAACTTCTGCTTCTGCAGCAAGTGTATCTACGATAACTCCGGTGGGATCTTCTCTCTCAGCTATTGATCTGAGTAGCATGGACATCGAAACAGCTTTGATGATGGTTCAGCAAGAGCGCACGAAATTGCTGGATAGCCAATTGCAGGCACAGATTCAACAAGTTCAAAATCGCAATCAAGCGATTGCAGAGCTGAACGAACAATTGCAAGCGGCCATTCAGAGCGGGGATACTTCCCAAGTCCAAGTTCTGAAGGGCAAAATCGATGCGTTGAGCAACTCACAACAAATGGATATGCTGCGTTTGCAGTCTATGACTAACAAACGTAATGAAGCTTTTGATGTGATGACCAACTTCATCAAGAAAATGCAGGATTCCAGATCGTCCATCATCGGAAACATGCGTTAGGATTGTAAAAAAGAGCGAAGACGGAATTCATTTCCGACACTTCGCTCTTTTTGTATTCTACTATTTACAAGGTTACGCATGTTGCAACAATTCAGTCTGGAGTTAACCCGACCAGTCACGGCGCCGGGTGAACAGATCCTTCAGCTCATCCGTCGACAGCTCGGTAATCCAGTTTTCTGAGCTGGTGATAATATTGTCGCTGAGCTGTTGTTTACTCTCCAGCATCTCGTCAATGCGTTCTTCGAGTGTGCCCAGCGAGATGAACTTGTGTACCTGAACATCCTTCGTCTGTCCCATCCGATAGGCACGGTCTGTAGCCTGATTTTCCACGGCAGGGTTCCACCAGCGGTCAAAGTGGAATACATGATTCGCTGCGGTCAGGTTCAAGCCCACACCGCCTGCTTTGATGGACAGAATAAAGACCGACGGCTGCTCTGCCGCTGGCAACGTCCGGGACTGGAACTCGTCAATCATTCGATCCCTGGCTGTCTTGGACGTACCCCCATGCAGATACAGCACAGGTTCCTGCAACTCCTGTCTCAATACCTGCTGCAGCATCTGTCCCATGCCGATGTATTGTGTGAAAATCAGACACCGTTCGCCCTCGTCCCGTAGTTCGCGTACCAGTTCCATCAGTCGTTCCAGCTTCGCGGAGCGGCTGATCAGCATGGCCATGTCCTGCGGGCTGTACAGGTCATACTCTGTTACAGAGCCTTCCGAGGAGATTGTTTCCGGCAAGGCTTCTTTAGTCAGCAGCAGGGGATGATCACACAACTGCTTGAGCTGGGTTAAGGCAGAGAGAATCGCACCTTTGCGCTTAATGCCTTCCAGCTCTTTCATTTTGTCCATCAGTTCCTGAACGGACTGATCATACAATGCACTTTGTTCACCCGTAAGGTGAATATACGTTTTCATCTCATTTTTGTCCGGTAGATCGAGTTGAATATTCGGATCTTTTTTCTTGCGGCGCAGCATGAATGGCTTCACTAACTGCTGCAAATCCTGCATGCGCTGCTCGTCCTTATCCTTCTCAATCGCACTGATAAAGCGAGTCTGGAATGCTCGTGCGCTGCCCAGATAGCCTGGATTAATAAAATCATAGATGGACCACAGCTCGGATAACCGATTTTCAATCGGCGTACCAGTCAGTGCAATACGATGTTTTGCCGGGAAGCTGCGTACCGCCATGGACTGCTTCGTTTGGGCATTTTTAATGTTTTGCGCCTCATCCAGACAGATCGATGCCCATGTATAGGACTGCAACATCTCTTGATCCAGCGTAGCTGTTGCATACGAGGTAATGATGATATCCACCTGTTCCGTCTGTTCCCGAAACTCTTCCCCGCTTAGTCTTCGTGCTCCGTAATGCAAACTGACGTTAATTGAAGGCGCGAAGCGACTGATCTCCTTCTGCCAATTTCCCAATACAGAAGTAGGGCAGACGAGAAGGGCAGGGGCCTGCCCAGGCAAGCGCTGCTCATGCTCTTTGAGATGAAGTAAATACGTAATGAACTGAATCGTTTTTCCGAGTCCCATGTCATCCGCAAGACAAGCACCGAGACCGAATCTCCGCAGGAATCCAAGCCATGCGAAACCTTCCTTTTGATAAGAACGCAGCTCAGCATGCAACCCTGCCGGAATAGGCAGGGAAGGAGCGCCGCCTTGCCCACCGCCAAGCTGTGCAATGACCCGGTTCAGGTGTTCGTTCAGTTCCACCTCAAGTCGAATGTTCTCGTTGGATGGCTGTTCTTCTTCCTCATCCTGTCCTTCCTTGCGTTTCTGGTTGCGATATTCTCGCTGCTCATTATGCAGCAGATGCAGGTGCAGAATATCCTGAAACGATAGCCCTTGTTCCTGATCCACACCGCCCATGGCCCGGCGGATCTGCTCAAGCAAGGCCGGATCAAGGGGAACCCATTCTCCACGGAAGCGGACCAGCCGTTCATTACGGGCCACGAGATCAGCGAATTCTTCCTCGCTGAGATCTGTATCCCCAATCGCAATACGCCAGTCAAAATGAATGATCGAATCCAGTCCAAAGAAAGACTGTCCCCGCTCACTGCCTTCCTCCGGTTTCACCTTGGCACGTAGCTTGGGTTTCTTCTTGCGTGCAGCTTCCCACCAACCCGGAAGCAGCACTTGCCAGCCAGCTTCAAGCAGTCGCCCGCTGTCTTGCGTCAGGAACAGCCAAGCATCCTGATCTCCCAATGGATCACTGAGCACATCCCGACTGCCGCTGATAGCGCGGCGAATTCGGGGCAGATGTGCACGCAGTTGCTCAAGCCATCCTGCCGAACGATCAAGGATGAACGGTGTCCATACGTCTGGCCATTCACCTTCCAACCGGCCGCGTGAATCAAGTCGCACCGGAACCAGAACAGCTGCATCCAGTTTGTTCTGCAATACCAGCCGCAGCCGCCATGCCGGTTCATCTTCTTCCGGCTCCAGCAATTGCAGGAGTGGACGGAATGGGGCTGCGTCTGCTTTCCAGCCGATGGACACGAGCCAGGATTGGGCATCCATTCCGACCGTTTGTGGAGCTGTTCCGCTTTGTGGAAACAACTGCGGGAACTCGCGCCGCAGATCGGTGGCCGCTTCTTCTGTGCTGTACCAGCGCTGGAATACGGAAGCCGAATAGGCAGCACTCAGTCCTTCGGCGTAGCTCTCATCCGTTTGTTCCAGAGCTTTGCCAAGAGCGGTTCGATCCTGCTTTTTCAAGCTGTCCGGGTCCCAGGTCCATTGCAGTTGTCCGGTACGAAATGCGGTGAAGCTAGGGATGTATTTACGATTTTCAATCGATGCTGCAAGTACCGGGGCCAGCCGGATCAAATGCTCAGCCTGCTCGTCCCATTTCCATTCAATGTGCAGAAGGGTGTGCATTTCGCTGAAGAAAGGAATCACTTCTTCCGCAGGCAGGACGACCAGTTCAATCTCTTCGATCTGTCTTGTTTCCAGTTCTGTTCCGTAGAAGGAAGGGGCATGCCAAGCAAATAATCGCTGCTTAAGCGATTGTCCCGTTACAAAGTGATGGGTGTTCAGCGCTCCATAGAACAAGGCATCCCCGTATCCTGTCAATGCAACATGGACCTCAATTGTTTCGGTGTAAGGGTGCATTAGGCTCATGAGATCAACTTACCTTTCCGAAGCTCTTCCTGCAGGGCGCGCAGTCGGCTGTTGCGAACAGCCAAAGTGGTGATAAACTGCTCCCAGTGTTCTTCCTGCTTCAATTTTTTATAAATTTTGGACAGACGCTTCAACAGTTTCACTGCTGCTTTGTATCCGTCCCTGTTTTTGTGTCCGATATAACGATCCACTGCTTGATGGTAGAAAGGCAAAAGCAGTTCGGGTGCATACTTTTCAATCGGCTGTAGCACCGCTACCCGGAATTCAAGCGGCTCCGTCTCTGTGCTCAGTTGAAAATCAATCCACCGTCGCCACTGTCCACGGGAATGCATTGCTTCTTCATAAGCTGGCCGGGAATGAGGCAGCATGCTGACCAGTGTATCCCACATGCGGTGCTCTACATCAGGCAGATGATGAATGGCTGTGTCCCATAACTGCATGTAATCATTCAGAGGGGAGTTCCGTCGGTTCGCCAGCAGTGGTCCGAGCTGCACTAACCACTCGCCCAGCCGTTTCCAGTCGGAAGAATCTGCAAGCACATGAAGAAAATGCAGCAGATGCTCCGGCGGGATGCCGTATGCCGAGCTTCCGCTAATTAATCGCTGCCAAGCCTGTTCATCTTGTCTCAAATGGAAATATATCCAGCTCTGCGCTAATACCAGCGGCAAGGGCAGAGTGACAGACTTAATCGGCGCTCCGCTCCCGTTTTCCGTCAGATTCGCTACACTCAGCACGCTCTCACCAGGTTTGGTGGGTTTGGAAGCAGTAGTCAGGCCATTCTCCATTTCCTGTAGAAACGCCAGCTCTGACTCCAGCGTTTCCCGGTTTTCCTGAAGATTTGGCACGATCCAGTTTAACCAAAGCTGCCGATAAATCGGGGTAAAGAACATCATGCTGGACGTCTCGGATATCATCTGCGTACGCAGGTAAGCCGAGGTTTCCTCAAGCCTATTCCAAAGTTGTTCAAGCCTCGTGCCCTTCAGACCAGAGAGTTCCAACGGACGGCTAAAGATCTGTTCCAGCCCTTTCTGGAGCGCATCCACGGCAAGTTGAGCAGGATAGCTCAGATACACCGGTGTATGTGTGATTGAATTGCGGCCAGGCACACAGAAGCGAATCAAGTATAACTGAACATGCAGCTCAAATAACTGGTCCATGCCAGCGGACAGCTTAGGTTTGATGGAATATAGCTCGTCCGCTGCGGCCTGCACATATGATGTACTTGGCGTACCTATCCCGAGTCGTTTCAGGCATGCCCGAAACAGCTCATGCCATTCCGTGATTTCAAGTTCTGCAAGTTCCGTTGCACGTTCCTTGATCTGGCTATACTGGTTATCAGGGATGGTGAGTTCCTCTTCGTGCACTGCGTAATCTGAACGTCCAGAAGTCGCTATAGCAGCAGGTTTTGGAGCCTGTTTCAGTGCCGTACTGGAGTGAGCGTTCACAATGCCGTGTACGGGTCGTCCCAGTTGCTCCGCATAACTCATTAGAACGGCTATCATATGTTTGCAGTGAGAACCAACCGGACAGGTACAGTGACTGGTGTTCAACGATTGCAAGCTCAGGGTTACCTCATAATCATCGGAGCCCTGCACTTCAGCCCAAATTCCGTTTTGTTCGGTGTAGGTTAATGGTCCGACGCGTTTCTGTTTATAATATTGGAATCCGCGCATAATCGTCAGGTTGTTAAAATGTTCAGCGACCTGCCTGATCAGCTGTTGCCACTGCGCGTCATCCATGTTCATGTCATTAGGTATGTTCATCATTCCATCTCCTGGGGAAATCATAGGTTCAGTAATCACCACGTCTTGACGTAATGGTGTACATTTCATGTATCCATCATATCAGTTATCATGTGCTCCGTGCATCGGTTCTGAGAACTTGGATGAGACTTTTTGATAGGTGAAACCCAAAGTATCGATCTCTATTTTTTACCATAAACCATGCATAATAGGCTCGTCTTGTGTATGCTTATCGTATGTATTCCTTTCAGGAACAATGCAGGCCGGGATTCGGCTTAATTTCAAACAACAGGAGAGAGCATATGAAAATACTTACGTTAAATACGCACGCTTGGGCAGAAGAAGACCAACTAAACAAGATCAGTCACCTGGCTGATTTTATCAATACAAACCAGTTCGATGTGATCTCCATGCAGGAGGTTAATCAATCGATGCAAGAAGCAGCGCTGTCTGCAGAGGAACTAAAACATTACTTTGTCACGGAATCGGATGCTGTGATCAGAAAAGATAACTACGCCTACGTTCTGCTTACGCAACTGACCGAGACCTATTACTGGACATGGATTCCGGCCCATGTTGGTTTCAGCAAATACGATGAAGGTCTGGCCATCCTGAGCCGGACGCCGATTACAGAGGCTTTTGGAGAGTATGTATCCCACATACGGGATTACGACAACTACCGGACACGCAAAATTGTAGGTGTTCAGACTGAAGTACAAGGCGAAGCAACCTGGTTTGTGAATGGGCACTATAACTGGTGGGATGATGAACAAGAACCTTTCAAGGGGCAGTGGGAACTGACCGAGAGCAAGCTCGCTCCATATATGGGCCAGCCGCTGTATATTATGGGTGATTTCAATAATGTCGCAGAAGTACGTGGGGAAGGCTACGATTATATGATGAGCAAAGGCTGGAATGACCTGTACACGACAGCTGTGCAAAAGGATGACGGTGCAACCGTGGTCAAAGCCATTGCCGGCTGGGCGGATAACAAACGCGATCTGCGTATTGATTATATTTTTTCGAATCGTTCGGTTCAAGCGAAGTCTTCGACGGTAGTTCTCAACGGAAAGAACGGCCCTGTGGTCTCTGACCATTACGGTGTAGCTGTGGAGATTTAATAACAGTAAGTCAGTCTAGTACACGATTCATTATCAAAATAAAACGAAAGCCTCCGCTCACTTCCTTATAAGGAAAGTGCAGTGGGAGGCTTTTTATTTTTAAACCATTGCGCCCCACGTTCTCGAAATAAGGCGATTTGTTCAGAATCGGTTCAGAACCTCTCTATATAATGGGAATATCGTACATGTCCATATTATTTAAGTTGGATTTTGCGTTGGAATGACACGAATATACTTCATATTGGAGGAGCATTCTTTTGAAAAAAAATCATTTCATCAGCTCGATTCTCGCGGCATCCTTGTTGACAACACCTTTGTGGACGACACAGGCTAACGCTGCAGTATCATTTACCGATATCGATAAATCCTACGCCAAGGATGCCATTGTAGAGTTGCAAAATGAAGGAATTATCGCAGGACTCAGTGATGGTCGATTCAATCCGTCCGGTATGATTACCAGACAGGATTTTGCCATCCTGATTGCCAAGACGTTAAAGCTGGATGTAACCAATAACGTCCCATCCAATCCGACATTTACAGATATTCCTGTGACTAGCTATGCCTATGCTTCTGTTGAAGCGGTATATCAAGCAGGTATATTTAAAGGCATGGGAAGTGGGAAATTCGGGAGTGGTAAGACATTATCCAGACAGGATATGGTCGTAACCCTAATGAGAGCGATGGGAACAGACATAACGGGCAAAGCTGCTTCGTTAACGTTCAAGGACAGCGCAAGCATCTCGGAGTATGCGAAAGATGCAGTTGGAGCGGCGCTGGAAGCCGGATTCATCATCGGTGATCAAAACAACATGTTCAAACCGGCTTTGCAAGCGGATCGTCAAGCTGCAGCATTGACGGCTTCCCGATTACTGCAAACGATAAAGGAAACGCCTGCTCCACAACCTGAACCAGTACCGACGCCAACACCAACACCAGAGGTAACACCAACGCCCATGCCTACGCCTGCTCCATCTACCAGTTCGAATAATGGCGGGACCTCATCAGGTGGGAGTAGCGACAGCGGGAACATCAATCCATTTGTACCTGTAGATATAACAGCACCGACGGTGGATGTAAGCAAATTTAGCATTATCGATAATTACAGCGGAACCTGGGATCAAGTTCAGGGGGATCCTGGAGCAGTGAGTGAAGAAGGAGCCGTTGTAACTTTTTATTGTTGGACTGATGCGAATACGAATGGAGTCGTGGATGAAGGAGAACTGGACGAAGGAATTCCTCTTGCCAAAAGCAAATCGGATGGTTCACTTGCGCTTACCAAGTTGGATAATTTGAGTCCAGGAGACTACAAATATGTGATTACCGCCAAGGATTCAGCAGGTAATGAGTCCCCTAAAGATGCGGCGCATGTATTTAATTTTACGCTGGTGAACGGAGAGATGCCAGTAGACGTGCCGACTATAGGGTCTAGTAATTTTGGCTTCGACTCAAGCAACTCCAAAACAAAGTATCTTCAAATTCAATATGGAAATAATCCATTTTCTCTAAACTACGATGTAGGAGAAGAATTTGTGGATGGCACCATCGAGTATTGGACCGATGCGTTCCAGTTTAGCATAGATGATTTTTACCAAATTAATGGTGAGAATTATGCAATAGATAGCAGTCAGATCAGTACTGATGGTCATACGCTTAAGCTTAAAGTAAGTGTAGAACCCGGAACACCTATTATTTTGCAATTGGGAAATAAGATGAATGAGACAAGAGGCCAATATGATTTGATCATTCGCGTAGATGCTGACGGCGAAGGATTAGCCAAATCTGTATATGAAGAAACAGAGAAGCTATTCGTTAAATATGACATTTTCGGATAAGTGTAATCTACATGATACGGACTACAACGATGTAGTCCGTTGTTTTGTCTTATCGTCAGACGGACAATACAATTATTTGTTTGTAAGCGTAACCAAAAATCTGTAGCCACGGGAAAGCAGGTCAGTTATACTTGGATTATTATTTGGCTATTCCAAAGATAAACGAGGATCATCACCGTTCGGTAAAAGGGATTTTCTCACAAGGGTTAAGCGCTATACCTATGTATTCCATCTGGAGAGGAATGTGGGCATTCAATGACAACGTATTTCAGTGAACCGCAGAGCATGTATTATCGATTCGGAGAAGATCAGAATCAGGTGCTGAAGGTGCTGGCAGAGAGATATATAGGTGCCAACGCGCAGGCCGATTTTGTATATCGCGTATTTCAGAAGTCTGGTATTTTGCAAAATGAGAAGGGTCTGTATGATCTGAATTTGAGTAAACGTTTCCCTGATGCACAGAAAGGTCAGATTTCCTATGCCGCAGCGTTGGTATGGGGGGATGAAGATCGAAATTTGGATGTGCTGATCCGCTGTTATGGACCGGTTCGTTTCTATTTTAACGAGCAATTGGTATATCGCTCCACGGTCATGGATGAGATCAACCTGGACGCGACTGTGAAGCTGGGAATCGACATTAAGCCGGGATGGAATACTTTACTGCTGGAGATGAAGTGTACACCTGCGGGCTTTGGATGCCAGTTTGGCTCAGACGAGGGGAAAGTGCGCATTCTGAATGTGCTCGCTCCTTTCCAGGAGAGACAGGGACAGGCCGGATGGGTGTATTCCAGACCGATAAGTTCGGAGGAGAATCATCCGGAATGGAATCTGCTCGGGTCAGAAGAGGATCACAAACTGGAGTGGCTGCCTGACGCGCAATGGTCAGAGGAGAAACAGACGCAACCGTCCCTGGAGAGAATATACGGACATCTTCCTGGTCAGCAAGTTTATGCGTGGACACGGTTGGTCAACAGGGATTCAAGCGATTGCCCCATCCGTTTGTCTGGTCAATCTTCCGGACCACTGAATATATGGCTGAACGGTGTATCGGCAGTGCAATTGAAGGAAGCGGGTCCATTCGAGGCGAACATACCCGGATCTTTTGGACGGAATGACCTGTTGATTCGCAGTGAATGTAGTGATACGGCTGAGCCATGGGGTTTTGTAATAAACGCAACGGTGAATGGAGAACAGCTGGAACTGGAGCTTCCCCAACGTGTGCACGGAGCTTCTGGAGAGTCGTGGTTGTATCTTGGACCTTTTCCATCGGAGGACGTCGAACCTGATTTGCAGGATCTAATGCGCACTGATCGGGTGTTTAAAGGAATTGTATTGAACGATAACCTAGAAGAAACGGGAGGCCAACAACAGGCACGGAAGGAACGCATATATTGGCGATTGGATAGACCGGAAGCGTGGATACGGCCCTATTATGAAAACGCAATGCTCAGTAACAAATGGACAGTAGGCAGTGTGACCAATTATGGTCGCTGGGATTATCCATTAGGTGTCACCGTATATGGTCTGTTGCAGACCGGACGTTATTTGCAGCGGCCCGACATTACGTGTTATGCGTCAGAACATGTGCAGTCTTGTACCCTTATGGATGAGTACTCATTATGGGATCGGGAGCAGTATGGTTTCCCGGCGGTTAACCAGCAGCTGGTTATGATGAAAATGCTGGATAACTGTGGCTCTTTTGGCTCCGCGATGCTGGAAGCCTATTCAGAATGTCAGGAGCCAACGTTCTTGCCGATTGCCGAACGAATTGCAGATTTTATGCTGACTCGGTTGGAGCGACAGGAGGACGGTGCATTTTACCGTGAGTGTATCGGTGAATTTGCCGAGAATACGATGTGGGCAGATGACCTTTACATGAGCACTCCGTTTCTTGTGCGGTATGCCCGATTGAAGGGGAATAATTCAGCACTGGACGAAGCCGCTAGACAATTTTTATTGTATCGGAAGTATCTGTTCATGCCTGAATTCAAGATCATGTCCCACGTATATGATTTCAAATATGGACAGGCAACACAGATTCCGTGGGGACGGGGAAATGGCTGGACGCTCTTTTCGCTGTCTGAGGTATTGGAAGCTTTGCCAGCTGAGCATTCGGAGCGTCCGGCTTTAATTGCCTTCTTTAATGAATTATGTGAAGGATATGCAGCTCTGCAAGGTGAGGGCGGATTGTGGCATCAGGTATTGAATGATTCGGAAACCTACCAGGAAGCCTCATGTACAGCGATGTTTGCTTATGGTTTTGCACGGGGAGTACGTTTTGGTTGGTTATATCAACCTGCACGTTACATTGAAGCGGCTGAGCGGGCATGGAACGGATTAACCCGTAAAGCGATTGACCGTCAGGGTAATGTACATGGTGTGTGCAGTGGCTCGAGATATGCCTTTACCGCAGAATATTACAATAAGGACCTGCTCACGGTAACGAATGACAATCACGGTATTGGCATTATGATGCTGGCAGGAACTGAAGTGGCGAAGATGAAGAAACATTTGGCCCAGCCTAAGGTGTCATCAACTGCTGTGACGCAATCCTGAAAGTGTCAGTAAAACTACAGGATACCTTGATCAAAATCTTACATGATATCTACTCTAACGTTTCATTGCAAACGGCTGGATGACCACTGGTGAGATGTAGCGAGGCACATTTCGCTGCAAGAAGACTGCTGTGTATATGAATAACCACCGGGAGTATCATTCCTGGTGGTTATTTAATCACTAAGAATATTGAAGACAATTGAATGGACATTTGTCCTAACCCCTTACTTTTTTGACAGGAAAGCTTACTTTTGTTTATGTCATGAGCAGCCATAGGCCGTTACAATAGTTTTTGTAAGCGATTCCATAAAAGCAAAAGGGGAGGAATTTCATTCATGTTGAATACCAAAAAGTGGGTAACCCTGTTCTGCCTATCCCTGTTAATGTTCGCTACAGCCTGTTCCGCAGGATCATCAGTACCGTCTGCCTCATCCAATGAAGGTGAAGAAGGGGACACTTCCGGCAAAATTGAACTTCGTATGACCTGGTGGGGATCACAGACTCGCCATGATCTCACGACCAAAGTGATTAAGCTGTTTGAAGAGAAGCACCCTGGCATTACCATCAAACCGGAATATTCCGGTTGGGACGGATACTTTGACAAGTTGACCACACAGGTAGCCGGTTCAAATGCACCGGATATCATACAGATGGATTACGCTTTTCTAACCGACTTTGCCCGGCGTGGTGCATTGCTTGACCTGACCCCATATGCAGAGAGCAAAGAGCTGCGCACAGAGGATCATGACAAGAGCATGCTCAAAGCTGGATCGATTGACGATAAATTATACGCGATTACATTGGGTGTAAATGCGCCAGGTGTCATCTATGATGCCACCGTATTCCAGGAGCTCGGGATCGAGGAGCCGCAGGAAAGCTGGACGTGGAAGGATTTTAGCGACGTAGCGGCCAAAATTGCAGCAGAGAAGGGTGACGGTTTCTACGGTTCGGCGGATGTATCGGGAACCACCAACATGTTTGAGGTATTTATCCGGCAAACAGGCAAGGGACTATTTGATGGCGGGACGTTGACAGCAACCAGCGAGGAGCTTCAGCAATGGTTTGACATGTGGGGGGCGCTTCGTGAGAACGGGGGGGCAACCTCTGCGGAAGTGACGGCATCCACTACGAATGCACTGGAGACACGCCCGATCTCGCTTGGTACAGCCGCCATGGACTTTGCCTGGTCTAACCAATTGCTGACGTTCCAGCAGGTGAACAAAAACCAGGATCATAAGCTTGGGATACAAGTGCTTCCGCACGGTGTGGGTGAAAAGCAAATCGGTGAATACCTGAAAGCAGGTCAGTTCCTGTCCGGTTATGCCAAAACAAAACATCCGAAGGAAGTGGCGATGTTTATCGACTTCATGGCCAATGATCCCGAAGCTACCGCCATTCTTGGCTCGGAGCGCGGAGTACCCGTCAATGCCAGCATCCGTAAGAAGATGCAGCCAACACTGCCAGAAGCGGAGCAAGCCATATTCCAATTTATTGATGTGGTATCGAAAAACTCCAGTGAAATTGATCCGCCTTACCCGCAAGGATTTTCCGAAGTGGATACCAGCTTCAAGAGTGCAAGCGAGCAGATTGCTTTCGGTCAAGGCAACACACCGGATGTGATTGCCCAGTTCATTGAAGGGGCCAAGGCGACACTTGCATCAAGTCAATAACACTTGAATGGTTCCAGACTTCATATTCCGCGGGGAGGTTGCGAAGATGAGTACAACACAGGTCAGTCAAGCACGAGCCGAGCGTGTAACAGCCCGGCGGGTGAAGCGGAGATATGCCCATAATGGAGCAGCGCTTCT
>Ga0153980_1000039_pt1 | contig 139390 bp, 139 predicted proteins | sample TSGA064MetaG_FD_104722 | JGI IMG/M metagenome (GOLD analysis project Ga0153980, IMG submission 104722) | Attine ant fungus gardens microbial communities from Georgia, USA - TSGA064 MetaG | ecosystem: Host-associated > Fungi > Mycelium > Unclassified | place: USA: Georgia, Magnolia Springs... | reverse complement strand
GCAACTGTTATCGTGCCAGCAAGAGATGTGGAAAAGGCAAAACGCAATCTGAATGGTGTCGCTAATATTGAAATTGAGGCGATGGACTTAATGGATCCTGCATCTATTGATGCTTTTGCTGAGAAATTTATCCTGTCTGGGCGGCCACTTCATCTGCTAATCAACAATGCTGGGATCATGTGGGTACCACTTCGATGGGATAGTCGTGGTATTGAATCCCAACTTGCGACCAATTATTTGGCACAGTTTCAATTAACAGCTAGACTTTGGACTGCACTTAAACAGGCAAATGGAGCCCGTGTAGTCAACGTATCTTCAGGTGGGCATCAGTTTTCGGATTTTAATTTTGAGGATCCAAACTTTAAAAAACGGGAATACGAAACACTCTTAGGATATGGTCAGTCCAAAACTGCTGTAAATCTATTCTCGCTAGAGTTGGCTGGCAGAGCAAAGCCGTTTAATGTGAACGCTTATTCTTTGTGTCCAGGTGCTGTTGGTGATACTGAACTGGCGAGGGAAGCACCTAACGATCTATTTCAAAAATTAGGTTATACTGATATTGAGGGTAACTTACTACCTGAAGTAGCTAAATTGTTAAAAACCATACCACAGGGAGCTGCAACGACAATCTGGTGTGCCACAAGTCCATTACTCAATGCCCTTAGTGGTGTATACTGTAATAATGTTGAGGTATCCTCTTTGGATACCGATGTTTCAAGTATCGGGGGAGTAAAACCATATTCATTGGATAGGGATAGCGCAAAGCGTTTGTGGAGCGTAACTGAGGAATTAACAGGTATTACATTTAACCTCAAATGATATTTGTAAATTTGAGTCATACAAGCATTATGGATTATCACGTAAACTATATCACACCAGAAATCAAGCTTTCTTGCTATGAAGGGAAGCTGTTTAAAACAGAGGCAGCGTTTAGTGATCATTTGCTTGTATGGCTGATTTCTGGAGAAACGAAAATTATTTTAGCAGATCGAACGATGCTACTTGGAGCTGGGAGTGCCTTTTTAATACCCAGAAATCATTTAGCTACTATTATCAATACGCCGAAAGACGGTCTTCCTCATAAGGCGGTAGCGATGCATCTTTCCATTGAGCGGCTTCGACATTTTTATCAGCATAAAGAAGTTAAACAAAAAAGAGTAATGGATAAAATTATCAGTTTTCATCAACATCCTTTTCTGCAAAGTTGTTTGGTATCTCTTATACCATATTTTGATCTGAAGGATCGATTCCCAGACGATATTGCCACCATAAAGATTACAGAAGCCATCAGTATCTTGCGCACGATAGATAACGATATTGATCCGATATTGGCAAATTTTGAAGAACCTTATAAGGTCGCACTGGAGGAGTTTATGGAAAAAAATTTTATGTTTAATTTACCTCTGGAAAAATTTAGTTCGCTTAGTGGTAGAAGTCTGACAACTTTCAAACGGGATTTTAATAAAATATTTAATATGACACCGCAACGTTGGTTGACCAAAAAGCGGCTTGAACGGGCACATTATCAGCTAAAGGAAACGCAAAAACGGCCGATCGAAGTTTGTTATGAAACTGGATTTGAGAACCTGTCTCATTTTTCTTACGCATTCAAGAAACATTTTGGTTATCCACCTACCGCGCTTCTTGGTCACATATAAGTGGGCTAAATGGGGATGAAGATGCGCTTTTCTATCGTTAAAACTTTTAGACTTTTGATTGAAGACTTTTTCAAAGACAAAAAGATAAATAGGGAAATTATGTTGAATATAGCCAAGATGAGATCATTGAAAGATTATGGAATGACGGTGCCAGATAAAATAGAGACATTTGATTTCATAATTTGGCCAATGCCTCCAAGCAAGAGTTTGCTTCATTGGCGCAGTCCTGTGTAAAATATCGAAGACCTGTTTGTTTAATTTTATTTTAGTATTTTAACTGAACGAATACTAAAGCATAAGCTAAGCGAACATTATTATGATAAAGACTTTTTTTACCGTTGCCGCGTTCTTGATTATATCATTTGTTTCTGCTCAACAGCCTCAAGTAAAGGTTGAAGAAGGGCTAATGGAGGGAATTACGTTATCCAGCGGAGTGCAGGCATTTCGTGGAATTCCTTTTGCAAAACCACCTGTTGGCAATTTACGATGGAAAGAACCTCAACCTGCCGATCATTGGACAGGGGTTCGCAAGGTAGATCGCTTTGGAAATTCACCAATGCAGAAACCGATCTATGGGGATATGAGATTTCGTTCTCCGGGTATAAGTGAAGATTGCCTCTACCTGAATATATGGCGACCAAAGACGGAGGGTTCTGGTAAACTTCCTGTTTTAGTTTATTTTTATGGTGGCGGCTTCAATGCCGGTGATGGCTCAGAAAATCGTTACGACGGAGAAAGTTTTGCCAAAGAAGGTATTATTGTCGTTACCGTCAATTACCGTTTGGGTATCTTTGGTTTCTTTGCACATCCCGAACTTACCCGAGAGTCAGCAAAAAATGCATCAGGAAACTATGGTCTCCTAGATCAATATGCAGCATTAGAATGGGTTAAAAAGAATATAGCTGCCTTTGGAGGAAATCCAGATGAGGTTACTATAGGTGGCGAATCGGCAGGAAGCATGTCTGTTTCCGCCCAGATGAGCAGTCCGCTTTCTAAAGGACTATTTAAGCGTGCTATCGGTCAGAGCGGAAGTGTCTTTAATTTAAGATATGGTACCATCTCCCTTGGGGAGCAAGAACAGCAAGGTGTTGCATTTGCTGCCAAAGTCAATGCCGACAACCTCGGCCAATTACGTAAAATTCCTGCCGCAGAACTACTTGACCGGGCCAGTGAGCCCGGCGCCTTTATGACACGTCTGATCATCGATGGTTATTTTCTACCCAAATCACCGTTGGAGATATTTGGCGCAGGAGAGCAGTCTAAAGTTCCGCTACTTGCGGGCTGGACGTCTACAGAGGCTCCTTATACCGCCTTCACAGGAAAGTCTTATCCATCATCGGTCAATTATGAAAACGTAGTACGCGAGCAGTTCGGCACCAAAGCTGAAGAAGTACTCAAATTGTATCCCGGTAAAACAGAAGGTGAAGTCATCAAATCGGCGACTGCGCTAGCTAGTGATAATTTCATTGTTTACAGTACATGGAAGTGGCTTGATTTGCAACGAATAAACAGCGGCCAACCTGTTTATGTCTACACCTTTAGCAAAGCACGGCCACCGATGAAAGCAGCTTATAACAATGTGGAGACAGGGCTTGCTGGTGGGATAAGAAAAAAATCTACCACTGCACACAAAGAGAATCTGCCACCGGTCCTCCCGGGAGCGTTCCATGCTAGTGATATTGAATATCTATTGGGAAATCTGAAGAGCAATGATGTTTTTGACTGGACGAAGGATGACTACAAAGCTTCACTACTGGGACAGCGCTACTTCATCAATTTTATTAAGACTGGTAATCCGAATGGGAAAAATCTTGCTGTGTGGCCAAAAACTACAGCAACAGACAAGGTGATGAATATACTTGACCTCAATATCGAAGCGCAGGCATCTCCAGAGAAACTCAGGGACAGATACCTTTTTCTTGATGGTTTATTTGTTGAAAACGAACAAAGATTTCTAAAAAGTCCATAGGCAATTCAGTTAAAGTTCTGTTCGATAAGGGGGGAGCCCTCAGTTTTCTATTTGCAGCAAGATCAAAACTATTTATGGCCATAGCTGTTATCAAAGAAACTTTTCATAAACCAGATTAATAAAAAGTCTTGTGAGCTAACCTGTTGAGCAGGCTTATTTTAGCGTAATTTTTTTGAATCAAAATGGGGCGGCCAATTAGAGACTATGTATGACTTATGAAGATGATATGTTAAAGGCTACCAACGTAAAGCGGATCGTGATGTATGGCAGTAAATCCTGATGTGATAATTATCGGTGGCGGTCTCGCCGGGCTCACGAGTGCATTGCATCTGACCAGGCAAGGATTAAAAGTGACATTAATCGAAAAGCACAGTTATCCTCACCATAAAGTGTGCGGAGAATACCTTTCTAACGAAATTTTACCCTATTTGTGCTGGCTTAATGTAAATATAAATGAATTGCATCCTACCCATATTCAACATCTTAAATTCACGGCGCAAAATGGAAAGTCAGCTCAGGTCAGATTGCCCTTGGGCGGTATCGGCGTAAGTCGGTATTGTTTGGACGATTTCTTATACCACAAAGCAAAAGCAAATGGGTGTGCGATTGTAATCGCCAGCGTTTCAGGAATATCTTTTAGTGACGATATATTTGAAGTTTCAATTCAAGATCAGGTTTTGAGAGCAAAGATTGTTCTTGGTGCCTTTGGAAAACGTTCCAATATTGATCAGGTTTTGGCTCGTGATTTCATGAAAAGGACATCGAAATGGATGGCGGTTAAAGCACATTATTCAGGTGATTTTCCGGACGGCCAAATTGCACTGCATAATTTTCCGGGTGGATACTGCGGTATTTCAAAAGTCGAGCATAACACGATAAATTTATGTTATCTGACAGATGTAGAGATCTTTAAAAAATATAAAAATGTCGTTGATCATCAGAAGAATGTCTTGTCTAAGAATAGCCAGCTCAAATATTTTTTTGATCACAATACTTTACTTTTTGATAAACCGCTGACCATTAGCCAGATTTCATTTGAACAAAAAAAGGTGGTAGAAGATCATATCCTGATGATCGGCGATGCGGCGAGTTTAATTCACCCGTTTTGTGGTAATGGAATGGCTATGGCAATACACAGTGCAAAAATAGCTTCTGAACTTATTGTGGATTATTGTGCGGGCAAAATAACCTCACGTAAAGGGCTGGAAAAACGTTACATCAACCAATGGCGAAAAAATTTTGCAATACGTCTATTTTTCGGGAGAATTTTAGCAAAAGTACTACGATATAAAGTTGGTGTCAGGGTCCTAATGAGGATTGCTGCACTTTTTCCCGCAGTGTTGACATGGATAATCAAACGAACTCACGGAAATATGAAGCAAATAAAATGGGGATAAATACAAAATTTAGAACAGATAAAGAAGAAGTTATGGACGATTTTTCACTTGAAGGTGATGAACTCCGTATTACATTGGACGAAATATCGAAAATAAATCATTTTTTGGGGGGCAACAAGATTACTTTGGATGGTGTCCGGACATTGTTATTAAAAGCCGATATAACCAAAGCACTAAGCATTGTCGACATCGGCTGCGGTAATGGTGAGATGTTACGTATGTTGAGCGATTTTGGTTATATCAATAATATAGATCTTAAAATAGTGGGAATAGATGCCAATCCATTCACTGTTAGCTATGCTCAGGTTTTATCAAAAGATTATCCCAATATTTCATATTTGTGTTGTGATGTGTTTGATAAGAATTTTGAAATGTCAAAGTTTGACATTGCGTTATGTACTCTTACGTTACATCATTTTGATAATAATCAGATCATAAACTTAATAAATATCCTAGTCAAAATTTCAAACATAGGGATAGTAATCAACGATTTGCAGCGGAGCAAAATTGCCTATCGACTTTTTCAAACTATTTGTGTTGTTTTTAAGTTAAACAAGATGACGAAGGAGGATGGACTTATTTCAATATTACGTGGCTTTAAGAAAGATGAGTTTGAGGAATTCTCCAAACAATTGCATTTGAAAAATTATATGATCCAGTGGAAATGGGCATTTCGTTACCAATGGATAATTTCCAATATATGAACGTTAAAATAATAAGTGTTGCTAAGCAACTTCCCAAATATTCCAGTACAACTGCGGAAATACTTCCGCTATTGGATATATGGCTCAATGGCCAGGAGCAACGATTCATAAAAAAAGTAAAGAAACTTTTTGAGGGTTCGGCTGTGGATAGAAGGTATGCTATTATGGATCCGAACGAGGTTTTTACAGCAACATCATTTGAGCAGAAAAATAATATTTACATGCGGGAAGCGATAGTGTTAGGTGAGAAAGCACTCTGCAAGGCGCTCGAGAAGGTAGGGTGGACTCCCCAGTCTCTGGATTATATCATCACCGTCAGCTGTACAGGAATTATGATACCCTCTTTGGATGCATATCTTATCAACAAGATGAAACTCCGACAGGATATTGTCAGGCTGCCAGTTACTGAAATGGGATGTGTTGCTGGAGTTTCCGGTATTATTTACGCCAAAAATTTCTTACGGGCCAATCCCGGAAAACGTGCAGCTGTAATCGCCGTAGAAGCGCCCACAGCAACCTTTCAGCTGTCAGACTTTTCAATGTCCAATATAGTTAGCGCTGCGATATTTGGAGATGGGGCCGCCTGCTGTTTACTTTCATCTCATGAAGCAGATCGAGGACCTGTGATACTTGACCAACAGATGTACCATTTTTATGATGCTGAGGATATTATGGGCTTCAAGCTAACAAATGACGGTATGCAGATGATATTGGATGTTGAGGTCCCTAATGTGATCGCATCGCATTTTGATGCAGTCATACATCCATTTTTGCAGAAGAATAGTTTAGAAATCAAAGACATTAAATATATGATTTTTCATCCTGGAGGTAAAAAGATTGTCGCGACAATAGAGCAGATTTTTGCGGAGTTTGGGAAAGATATTACAGATACCAAAGCCGTTCTGGCCCAGTATGGGAATATGTCAAGTGCTACGGTTCTCTATGTTCTCGAACGTATTATGGAACGTAACCCGCAGGCTGGAGAACTAGGGTTAATGTTGAGTTTTGGCCCGGGTTTCTCAGCGCAGCGAGTTTTATTACAATGGTAACTTTCAAAAAATAAATCGATGGATCTGAATGATATTATTGTGCACTTGCCTTATAGGGAACCATTTTTATTTGTGGATGAATTAGTGCATGTAGATGAAGAAGGTATTATAGGAACTTATACATTCGATGAAAATCTGGATTTTTACAAAGGGCATTTTTACGGTAATCCAATTACTCCGGGTGTTATTTTGACCGAAGTGATGGCTCAGATAGGCCTGGCCTGCTTTGGAATTTATTTGCTCGGTATTGATTTAAACAATGGGACTGCGATGGGATTGACCTCAAGTGAAATACAGTTCTTAAAACCAGTCTATCCTAAAGAAAAGGTTACTGTTATTTCGGATAAAATATATTTTAGGTTTGGTAAGCTCAAGTGCGCTGTCAGAATGAAAAACGAAGCCGGACAGGAGGTTTGTAAAGGGACTTTGTCAGGTATGATGACGAAAGGGATATGAATAGAGTTGTAATAACAGGACTAGGGGTAGTTGCTCCAAACGGAGTAGGAGTAGACGCCTTCTCAACGGCCATAAAAAATGGACTCTCGGGTATAAGGCATGATCCTCTACTCGAAAAGCTAAAATTCTCTTGTCAGATAGCGGGAACACCAACGATATCTGAAGATCTCAAAAGACAGTATTTTACAGATTTGGAACTGAGAGGATTTAATAGTACCGGAATATTGTATGGCGTCATTGCTGGTATGCAAGCATGGGCAGACGCAGAGCTACCAATAGATATTACTTCTGGACCGGATTGGGATAGTGGAACTGTTTTTGGCTCAGGTACCTCAGGTATAGATAAATTTCGTGAGAGCATTTATAAAGTAGACGATCTGCAAACACGGAGGCTAGGGAGTACAGTAGTGGCACAGACGATGAACAGTGGAGTTAGTGCATACCTGGGAGGAAAACTCGGCCTTGGAAATCAAGTAACAACCAATTCATCTGCTTGTGCTACGGGTACGGAAGCCATTCTGATGGCCTTTGACCGCATTTGTTCGGGAAGAGCAAAACGGATGGTAGCAGGAAGTACAGGAGATAGTGGTCCTTATATCTGGGCGGGTTTCGATGCTTTGCGGGTTTGTAGCTCTCAATATAATGAACATCCACAACAAGGGGCCCGGCCAATGAGTGCAACCGCCGGAGGATTTGTCCCCGGTAGTGGAGCGGGGGCTTTACTATTGGAAGATTTGGAAAGCGCCTTGTCGCGTGGGGTAAGGATCTATGCAGAATTGCTCGGAGGCCAGGTAAATTCAGGAGGTCAACGTGGAATGGGGAGCATGACTGCTCCAAACAGCGATGCTGTGCAACGATGCATCATCGATGCGCTTAAAAATACGGGCATTTCTGCTATGGATATTGATGCCATCAACGGGCATCTTACTGCAACAGCCAAGGATGCCCTTGAGATAGAAAATTGGACCAAGGCGCTTGAACGTAGCGGGAAAAACTTTCCTTACATCAATTCGCTCAAAGGCTTGATCGGACATTGCCTCAGCGCGGCGGGTAGTATTGAAAGTGTCGCTACAGTATTGCAGCTGTACGAAGGATTCTTGTTTGGCAATAGCAACTGTAATGACCTACATCCCGATATTGCTGCTCTTATAGATCCGCTGAAAGTACCTCTGAAAACAATCCGCTTGATACCTAATATTGTAGCCAAAGCCAGTTTTGGCTTTGGTGATGTAAATGCCTGCCTAATATTTAAAAAATTTAATAATTAAGTCGATGAACAGAGAAGAACTAATAGCAGTATTAAGGCCTATCATAGCACCATATACTGCAAATGATGACGCTTTTGGGAACCTTAGCGAGAATACTGATTTCATTCGGGACCTCCAGATCAATTCTGCCAATCTGGTTGATATCGTATTGGATATTGAGGAGAAATTTGATATTGTTATTGACAATCCTGATATGGAACGTATGCTCAATATAAAGGCAGCTATCGATATTATAGAAAGCAAACTGCAAATGAAATGATTGGTAACGACGTCATCGATCTGGTGCAATCCCGCAAAGACAGTAATTGGCAACGTAGGGGATTTATTCCGAAATTATTTGGTGCTGATGAACAATTGTTAATAGCAAATAGTTCCGATCCCGAGACTACGCTATGGCTCTTATGGAGTATGAAAGAGGCTGCTTATAAGATATGGAACAGAGAAACCAAGATGCGGAAGTACATGCCTAAAGAACTGGTTTGTACGATATCCCGGCAGTCGAACAGTAATGCTTGTGGCCGGGTTGTTTGTGAAGCGAATACTTACTATACTGAAACGATTTTTGCACCTGATTTTATACATACCATAGCCGTTAGCGTTTTTAGCCATCTGGACTACGTTATTGAGATCGAAAAAAATGAAATTGTCAAAGACAATCTTGGCTTTCCATATATTGCTTTAGCGGGAGGAAAAGAACTATTTTCAGCTTCAGTAAGCAATCATGGTCGTTTTGAAAAAGTAGTTGCTATTTTGCGGATATAAGGGTGTTATGCTTTTTGCCATTTGTCGGAAATGTCCCTCTTTTCGCTTAAGTTGGCTATTCCTACCAAAAGTCCTGTTGGGAAAAAGAAAAATGCGAAAGCGACATTCCATAAGGAATGCTGCTTTCGCAATATCGGACAAAAGAATGCCGTTGTATTTGGTTAATAACCTGGGTTTTGCACCAAGTTGGGCTCCACCTGAAAACTACTTTCGTGAAACGGCCACAAGTACTGATGGTTTAAGAACTTTCTGTCCTCAATTTTGAGTATTTCGGATTGTCCACCACCATTCAGACGCATATGACCGAGAGCGGGTTGATTAAGGACTGTTTCTGCTGTTTTCCATCGCAAGATATCGCTATAACGTAATCCTTCGCCAGCAAATTCCGTTCTCCTTTCGTTGCGGATGAGGGCTATCCATTCCTGTTGTGATTTTTCCGTTAAATTGACATCAGCAACGGTCATATCGAGTCCGGCTCTTTTACGAATCTGGTTGATACAACTTTTAGAAAGTTCATCTATATCATTCAACATGATCTTTGCTTCGGCATAGGTTAACAGGACTTCGGCATAGCGGGCCAAGGGAAAATGCATATTTCCGCCGGTGCGAAACGCGTCGGCTTGGTCCACAAATTTCTTGAACCAGTATCCCGATCTACTGCTACGTAGGTTTTGATAATAAAAAGCACTTTTTTCATCATAGATATCTATTTTTTCATTATTGAAGAGATCGCCATGACCAAATACACTGGCTTCATACCGTGGGTCACGGTTTAATTTTGGATTAAGTTCATATTCTTGTTTGGTATGTAGCGGACATTTATCAATTGGTCGGCCCTGTAACGTCCAATAACTATCCACGAGCGCTTTTAATGGGACAACATAGGATTGGCCATTTCCGGTTCGGTATTGTGGAGCCAGATGCTGAAATGATGCCGTTGCTGAATTGTTATGGCTCTCCATATCAAACTTGATAATAAATTCTTTGTTGGTTTTATCTGCTTGATAATTAAATAAATTGGCGTATTGGGGATGTAGTTGATACTTTCCGCTATCCATAATCTCCTTGGCAAGTCTTGCCGCTAGTTCGTACCTTCCATTATAGAGTGCGTAGCGCATGACCAATGTTTTAAAGGAATACTTGTTGAACATATATGCGTTTGTGGTACCTTCATTTTCTGGAAGTCTATTGGCAACATCTTCACTCATTTCAAAGAGCTTGTTAAGGATTTCGGCTTTAGGTGTCACCGGCGGGGTTGCTTCCTCCAGTTTGACAGGAGTGAGCACAAAGGGGACGTTACCCCAGAATTCTGTAATCCTGAAGTAATGCCAGATGCGCAAACCTTCGAGAATTGCTTTATACCGTTGCCGCGTAGATTCATTTTCGACATAGGGTACATCAACATTTGCCAGGTAGGTGTTAATGCGTCCTATATGCTGATTGTGTAAATTCCAGTAATAAACAGCTAATGCAGAGTTACTGGTCATATTGCCGTTGGCGATAATCATGTGGTGATCTGTCTCAATTCGGGCATAAGCATTGTCGGAACGACCTTCAGTCATGTAAAAGAGAAGGCGGCGTTCACCGGGCCCCATAAAAGCATCCAAATAACTGCTGTAGACGACGCGACGCAAATCTTCCTCTGTGTTAAAAAACTCATCAAAAGAAGTTGCTGTTGGATCTCGTTTATCAAGAAATTTTTCGCAGCTACTGAGGGTTGCCAAAGCTATTATCAGGGTAATAATTTTCTTTTTCATTGTTATGATATTAAAAAATACTCGCACTTATTCCAAAACTGTATGTTGCCATCCGCGGATAATTTCCATTACCGCTGCCGATCCGCTCAGGGTCCAGACCTTCCCACTTTGTTATGGTAAATACATCCTGCGCGTTTACATAAATCCGTAAGTTTTTAACACTTTTGCCAATGGACGGAAAAGTGTAGCCGAGTTGAAGTGATTTAACACGAAAAAAGGCCGCATTGCTGAGCCATACATTACTCAAAAGGGTATTGGGCGTCGAGCCTGTCCAGAGGCGCGGGAAGCGGCTATTTGGATTCTCTGGGCTCCAATGGTCGGCAACATATTCAACACGTGGTGCACCCAGGTCATTACTGTTTCCATCGACATAAACAGGATAAGCTTCCTGACCGGCTAGTCGGCCAGTTCTTTTGCCCACACCTTGCCCTAGCGCTGAAAAATCCCAGCGTTTATAATGCAGGTCCATATTGATGGCGTAATTGTAATAGGGAAGTGGATCCGCGAGATAAACGCGGTCATTGTCATTGATTAAACCATCTTGATTTTGGTCTACATAGCGGATATCACCAGGCCTAGAATTGGGCATTTTCGCTGCGGTTTCATCAATTTCTTGTTGACTCTGAAAATAACCATTTGATTGAAAACCGTAATAGTTATTGATCGGGATCCCTTTATACCATATCTGGTCATTGTTGCCTTTGAAAATCAAGCGGTCATTTTCATTATAGCCAGCCTTAAGTATGCGGTTACGATTGTTAAATAGCATGGCACCGACTTTATAGGAGAAATCATCTTTCTTGTCAGACCAGTTTACCGAGACTTCCCAGCCATCGTTCTCTACCGCACCAATATTTACTGCGGATACTAAGGTATATGAACCCGTTAGCGGCGGGACAGCAAATTGATCGTAGATTAAATCATACGAATTCTTATGGTATACCTCTGCTGTAAGAGAAAGTCTATTTTTGAGCGCATTCATATCGAGGCCAAGATTCCATTGTTTTTGTTTCTCCCAGGAAAAATTAGAATTAGGGACGCGCATCGTCCATCCCCAGGTATTGACAGATTCCTGCCATAAATAAGGCGCTACATTTTCATTACCAATCAACCCGTACGACGCACGAATCTTAATATTGCTGATCGCCTCGGATTCGAGAATAGGTTTGAAAAAGCGTTCATTATGTAAATTCCAGGCAAAAGCTCCCGATGGAAAGAATCCCCAGCGACGGCCCGGTGCAAATTTACTGCTTCCATCCGATCGACCTGTTAATTCAAATATATAACGGTTGTCAAATGAATAATTCAGTTTACCAAAAAAAGAAGCCTTGCTAATTTCTCTAAAATCGGTGAAGGTATAGCTCATGATCTCAGAACCGGCAGTGAGGTAGATTTTGTCTTTATCCTGACGTAGCTCTTTGTTATAATTTACCAATGCCCGTGCAGTCAGCTGGCTCTCACTTACTCCTTGTGAAGCATTCACATCATTTCCCCATATGGTGATCGGAGCCCCTTTTTCATCAAAGAATTTGTAGGTTAATCGCTTTTGTTTGTCAGCAGATTTGTTGATCATGTATGACACGTTTCCTTCAATATTTAGATTGCTGTTGATATTGTATTTAGGGCGAAGATTAATGGTACTGCGGTCATGCATATAGTTTTTGGTTCCCCCATGTTTAATCGAAGCGATAGGGTTAATGTTGTTATGGAGAATGAAAGGCTCAGGTCTGTCAGCATCATAATAAATCTGTTGTGTTGAATTCAGGCGCCAAGCTTGTTGATAGAGTCCGTGACCATCGTCGTTTGCCATGAGACGGTCTACTTGCAAGCGATGGGCATAGAAGTCAGCCATGAGGACGAATTTATCAGCAATATTGATGTTGGTATTGAAGCGCGCCGAAAATTTTTGTGTTCCCTCAATGTTATTAAGTCCATTTTCCTTAATATGGCCCAACATAAGGTTGAAGGTTCCCACGCCGCCACCACCGGAAATACTGGCGTTGTTGTTAATTGCTGTGGAAGTTCGTTCCATTACTTCGTCCAGCCAATTGACCTCTTTTATTTTTCCGCTGGCATATTGTTCAATTGTTTCATCCGAATAGATCGCAGGTTGTCCTTGTTGGATCAGTGTTTCGTTTCGCAATTTCATAAAATCAACTGCCCCTACAAATTCTGGAAGATCTATCGGTTTGTTTATGGCATACCAGTTGTTTGTAAAAACCTTGAATTGGCCAGTTTGCCCACGTTCTGTTTCGATGATAATAACGCCATTGGCGCCACGTGAGCCATACATAGACGCTGAAGCTGCATCTTTAAGTACGGTAATACTTTTTACCTGGTTAGGATCGATATCGTGAATACTCTGTTCCATTCCATCTACGATGACCAGAGGATCGGCGTTTTGTAAAGTGCTGATACCACGAATAGAAATCGTACCTGGGACACTGCCGGGAAGACTATTCCCCCGCATCATCGTAACACCGGGAATTGTTCCCGAAAAAGCATCCTGCATTTTATAAATGGGCCGATTTTTTACTTTTTCCATATCCATTTGGGATACGGAGGAAGCCAGGTGCTTTTTATCGACCTCTGAAAACCCGACCACCACAACTTCCTCAAGCCCGACTTCGTCGTTGTCCATGACGATATTGAGCTCAGTTTTGTTGTTGATGGGGAGTTCAAGCTGTTTAAAGCCCACGGCGCTGAAGATCAATGTGCCCTTATTCCCGTCTGGAAGGGAAAGCTGAAATTCACCCCTGGCATTTGTCGAAGTTCCTATGTTTGTCCCTTTGAGCAAAATGCTGACTGCACTTAATAGATTCCCTTTTGTGTCATGTATTTTCCCTCTAATGGATCGTTGCTGATATAGGATTTCGCTGCCTGACCGATCATCAGGGGCATCGTCCTGTTTCCTTTTTATGACAACGGTGCCACGATGTACCATGTAATAAAAGGCACTATTTTTAAAGAGCTGATCAAGTGTTTTATTCAGGGTTGCATCTGTTATATCAAGATTTGCTTTTTCGTTGTTCAGTAAGCCCTCCATAAAGATAAAACGCACCCCTGTCTGTTTGGTGATGTTTTTGAGGACGGTTTCGATTTTGGCATTTTTGGCGTGCAGTGTAATCTGAGCAGAGCTTGAAGCGTAGGCACCCATCATGGATGTTGCCAATAATATTCCTGTCAGTTTCATTTTGATTAGATTGTTCAAAAATTTTCCCTTATCTATAGGACAAAGAATTCCTTTTGAATAAAATAAATTATTCATAATTTGGTAGAGAATTAATAGTTTACGATCAGTTGTTAATTCAATCAGATGCAGGAGTATTGGAGTACTTCTGCATTCTTTTTCATACAATATTTAGGTATTTATTTTCTTACATATTTTAAGCCCTCCTTTTCTTGGTTAGATAGTTTATTTATTTTTGTCGGCCAGTTTATTAACGATTAATTTTTCTTTGTCGATTGTCAACTGATAACCGGTCAGGTCTTTCAGTAGATTACAGACCTCTGCAAGCGTCACATCTCTTTTTATTCCACCTTTGTAACGTCTTTTGTCCAATGAAACGTTGGAGTCAATTTTGATACCATACCATCGACTCAACTCATCTAGAATCTGTTGCATACTCTTATTTTCGAAATAGAAATAACCATCCCTCCATGCCGTAGCCTCTTCCATATCTGGTATCGGAAAGGCCACCAATTGACTGTTAATCATTTTTACTCCATTTCCGGCATCTATAAAAATCTCTTTTTTCTGTCCATTGACTTTTAGTCGTCCCTCTGTTAGTAAAACTTTTGCGTTAGGTTTATAGGAATTGATGTCAAAGGCTGTTCCTATAGCTTGGATACTAAGGTCATTGGCTTCTACCACGAATGGACGTTTTGTGTCCTTGGCAACTTCAAAATAGGCTTCACCCTTTAATCTTACTTTTCGTTGATTTTTCTCGAAATTGGCATTATAGGTCAATTCCGATTCCGAATTCACCCATACCCGTGTACCATCACTTAGTGTTAGTGCTATAGTAGATCTCTTGGGCACAATTAACGTGTGTATCGGATTAGACTCTTCAGTTTTGAGCCGTGAGTACAGCAATTTACCATTTTTTAATTCAATCCCCTGAGGAAGATTTCCGTCAACTTGTTTATTCACTAAGTTAATTTCGTCTGCTCCTTTAATCTTGAGGATAGCACCGTTTTCTCCGGGAAGAACATCATTTTTTTGTCCGTAGACCTTGTCCGGAATAAGATAATTGACAGGTTTTAAATAAGATTTCCAGATCCAGACAAAAGTAAAGAGCAATAATAGCGTGGCAGCAATTCCGGTAGCCGTTTTCCAGTTTCCATTAAACCGACGATAATTTCGAGCAGTTTCTCGTTCATTGTATTTGGCTTTTAAAATTTCCCACTCCTGATCCAAGTCAGTGGTACGTAAATCAAATGGAACATGAATATCTGTATGGGCAAGCCGATTGCGCAAACTATCCTTTGCATCGGGATATTTTTCCAGCAAACGTATTAGTTCATTCTCTTGTGCAGCAGGTAGTTGTCCGTCTTTCAGGAGTGATGAAGCTAATTGAGCCAATACTATTTTATCGGTTTCTATCATAATTCAATAACTAAATAACTTGGGGAATCAAAAAGGGTGACTCTGAATGAAAAAAAATATTTTTTTTAAAAATAGGGGGACGAATGATTCTTAAAATAAAAGAAAGTTCAATACTAAATTCAAGAATTTGGTTTTCAAAAGGTTTATTGCACGCATACGCTGAGTTTTTACGGTGTTGACGGAAATATCCAATTCCTGTGCGACCTCATCATATTTCATACCATCCAAATAGATTAAACGGCAGATCCGCTGACAGCCCTCAGGCAATTGATCGAGTTCACGATATAATGCACCAATCAGTTCGGCATTGATAAGATCGTCCAAGATATTCCTATTGTCAGACTCCGTTATGGTGATGGCGTCCCGTATCTTATCAAATACTCTATCTCGCCGTTTGGCATTCATTGCCATATTTTTTACTGAGGTGTAGAGAAAGCTTTTGATAACAGGTTCTCCCTTCTCCAACAGCTCCGGTCTATCCATCAGGACAATAAAAGCATCTTGTACAATATCCTTAGCTATTTCCTCCGAGTTGACCCATGGAAAGGCAAATGTACAGAGCTGTAGAAAATATGTTTTGAAATAATATTCGATAGATAACATTACCTAGCTATTTTTTTAAAATATAGCTATTATACAAAAATATTGGAAACAATGCGTGTATTTTATATAAAGCAACCTTAGGTGCGTTTTTGTCAATAAGTGAAGAAATGCCTGCTGTTAAAGTTCGGCTTCTAATAGTTTTTCTGTGCAGCTGAATGTTTTTTTTATCGTATTAGCTTCCCGACTGTAACAAATAAATGGATTAATGCCGGTTTTTAATACCATGAATTTTTCATTTGCATAACAGTGTCTTATTCTCCGATTCATCACGATCTGGAGACCCCTTCGGTTCTTATTTTGTTGATTGAATTCGGCTTAATTAACCGCCTAAAAATCAATGATCAATTTTAAGCCAAAATCACAAAATCGTTATTTTCAGGGATATTTTAATAGGGTACCTTTCACTATTTTTGATTTGCATAATTAAAAATAGCGGCATGAAACAGTTCACGATTTTAATTTCCTTTGTAGCACTGACCGGCTGTAAAATCAATACGCAGAGATTGCAGGTTTCTGCTATTCAAACTGAACCAAAACGAATGATAAAAGTGAATCCTGAAACTGGTACAACATATACTTTCACAAGCCGTAGTAGAGTTACAAAGCGGCTTCCGTACCAAATTTTTATGCTTTCCAAAACTGCTGAAAAGCTCAAATTTCGGATACAGGGAAATATTTATTCGAGTGGACATCACATCAACAGGATCAGGAAAATTCGATTTGAAAAAGGAAAACAGCTTGGAAATGCCATCACGCTGCGCTATTTTGTTGAACTTCAAAGAAAGCCCGGTAAAGAAAATGTAAATGTGGAGGGCTATAACTATACGAAAGATGAAATCTACGAGATACCGCATGATGTCAAAATAATAAAAATTGAATTGTACGAAGATCGCTTGAATGATCACGGTCCGGCCAATCCAACGCTGATGACTCAGCAGCGCTTTGATTTTTTTGCGAAAATATAAAAGCATAAAAAATGATCTTATTAAATTAGTAAGACAGAATAAATGATTACAGGATCTAATCTAAATCATGAGGCTCGCTAAAGGGGTAAGACCGAATCTAATTATAAAGCCATTAGAAGGGAAGCGGTACTAAATCTCAAAGCCGGATAAGGAAAAATGAAGTCGTCGTGCAAACTTGCCACAGGACAATTTTTAAGCGGTGGAAATCCACTAACTTTATTTTGTACAAAAAATAAAATACGATGAAACCTAAAATGATATGGGCGAATTTGGCCGTGGCCAATCTAGAACGCACGCAAAAATTTTATAAAGTATTGGGATTTAAAGCTAATGATCTGCATACTTCAAGTCAGTTGGTGAGCTTCTTTTTTGGTGAAAATGATTTTGTGATCCACTTTTTTTTAAAGAATATAATCGAATCAAATTTAAAAGAATTAACCTTCGGTGATCCGAAAATAAGTAATGAAATCATCTTTACACTTTCGGCGGAGAGCAATACTCAGGTCGATCAATGGGCTGAAGAAGTTGAAAACGCTGGCGGAACAATTATTTCTAAACCGATAGGTTTTGGGAACAGTTATTATGGTTTTGTCTTTGCCGACCCCGACGGGCATAAATTCAATGTTTTCAAAATGTAGCGGACGTCTGCGGCTGTACTGGTTTAAACTGGCACAGGTTAGGAAATATAGGTTTAAATCAAAGACAAAGCGCTGCCATAGTTAATTAGCAGCGTTTTGTGCTTTACTTTACTGCTAACTAATTAGAAAATACTCCAAAGTCAGCAAGGTGTGAATAAAAGAAATCACCCCAGGAATTCACAGATTCTACTTTAAGATAACGGGTACTGATCGTTGCATCCAGATTAACATTTATCCAGGAACCGGAGACTTTGCTTAATTGAGCAGATTTAATTAAATTCCAGCTTGTACCATTTGTGCTGGTATAAATATTAATATCTTTCATTGCTCCATTCAAATTGTCTCGGTTTCGAAAAGCAAGTCCTTTTACAGTACGTAAAGCACCCATATTCACCGAGAAGAAATGCGGCTGCGGGGTTTGGGCCGAAGACCATGGTGTATGCCAAATTGTACTTCTATTCATATCAAGTACATTACTTGCCGGTGCGCCAGATTCGTTGCTGTCGCTCCCGACAATTGACCAGCCTGTTGTCGGAAGCAGTTTATGGGTTACAACTTTGCTGAGATCAGGAACATTGTTGACGAAGTTATAAGCATAACCCAAAGTAGAACGGCTACCATTGACATGCATAAAGCCAATCCGCATCTCATAGTTTCCGGTCAGATCATAGAAGTCTGCCAGTGGACATTCAAACCTGAAACTATCTTGACCGATAATTTTGGTCGCCCATTGTACTGCATCGTAGTCGTTATTGCCGCCAAAAGGCTCGCGGTCATGCCAGACGACAATATCAGAGACAGGCTTGGTAGTAGTGAATTTTCCGGAGAGAATAATCTTGTCATTGCTGAAACTTGATGAGAGGGAAGTGATCTCCGCAGATGCAGCACTATACCAGTCATTTCGGGTTACTGTACTGAATACCTGGCTGTTATTAAAGGTTGCAGCCGTGGTTGCAGTCAATGAAGTAGGAGAGATCCCATAGGTTGAATTACCAGATCCCATCAATGCCGTTCCCAGAGTTGGCGCCAATGTCTTGTTCATCCGGTTATGACTAGCGTTTAAGCCATGTCCGAGTTCATGGATCATTCCACCTATCCAAACTGTCGCTTTCCAGCCGATATCACCACCTATTCCTAGGTTTTTAGCATCTAAATTTAAGTAATCCAATGCATAACAGGTGGTTCCGGTTCCATAGAACGGGGGGCCTCCGGGATTGGCCGGATCAGTATTATAAGTAGGGATGATAATCAGATTGTGTTCACTCTTTTTGGCAGCAGGGTTCTGAGCGAAATAGCTGTCTACCTCAGATTTTACAGCACCGCTTCCTCCCGAATAAGGATAGTTTGCCTGCCCAAATTTTCCGGCGATGTAATGGATATTGATTAATGTGTCGTTTGTCAGATCCAATCCAAAAGATTTTCGACCAAAACCTTCCCGATTCATGTTAATGGCAAACATTTCCTGTGCATCCAGGAGGATTCGACTGATCCGTTTTCTAAAATTGGGAATTGAATCAACATCATTGGGTACAAAATAAATAACATTCAGTTTGTACGGATTCTCACGCCATTCGTTCGTAATTGATGTGTTGGATGCTTTTAGTTTTAGATTTTCGCTGTTTTCATCAGTTGAAACAAGCGTCTTATTACAGGACGCTGCACCCAGGGCCAGGGTGGCAATCAATAAATTTAAAAGTTTTCTCATAACGGTTTATATTGTGTTGTCCTGAATATATACCATCGCTCCGATTAATTGGAAAAAATATTACACTTTTATCATATATTGTTTAGTCAATCGATTGATAAATAAGTTTTGATAATTGTTTTGTAACATTTATTAATTCAATTGATAAAAAATAAGCTAGATGTTTTTGGACTAACTTCATGCCGTTGTCTTCGAAACCGCTAGCGCTTAGCAATTTCATCCATTCTGGCGATCGGGATCGAGTGATTCTCGTCGATCAAAACGCATCGGACTGTTTTTGAGTTAATCAATGCATTGATAAAACTATATGTAGTGTTGATATAATCGGTATATTTTTCTACAAATAAAATTTTGTTTAAGGAATAAAACCAATTGACTGTAGCAGTACTATATATACCATCGTTTCATATTTGATCTTAAGCAAAAGCTGGCATTTTTAATGAAAGATCAGGTCTATACTTGAACCGATAATAAATACTACAATTGTAAGCGTTATAAGTCCTAAAATATAGGCGGCCAATGCTTTTAAATAACTGGCTATTTTATAGGGATCGAAAAACTGTGCCATAGACCAAACACAATATAGCAAACCAGCTATACTGCTCTGTACCATGATATTGAAGTGGGTAATGCCTTCGATTATTGCAAAGACGCTGTATATCAGCATGCTCATTCCTAAAGTGAAACATAACAGGATGATAATTTCAAAGAGATTAAACCCATATTTTTTAAAAAATAGTTTTGCCCAAAACGCGATAAATAGTCCTATGATGATATTGGCATAACCATAATGGCTCTGGATCCAGAGATACATTGCACCCGTTGTAGAATGTCGGGACTCATAATAACTGATATATTTGTCTTCAACATGAAAATAATGACTTACAATCGAGTAGATTAGCGAGGTCACAATAATAAAAATAATAGGTTTGACCAAACGGCTTCGATTTTCGGAAATGTATTTTCTTACATTTTTTCCTGGAGTGGTAATGAGTTCTCGAATCGTATACAGGATTCCCCGTTCGAAATGAAGGACATGTTCGATTTCGTGAGCGATATAACGTGCGTCAATTCTTTTGAGGGCCGCTGGTTGACCACAATTTGGACAGAAGTTGGATATGATATCCGTACCACAGTTTTTGCAATTTATCATTTTCAAGGTATTCTATAGGTAACTAAGGTTTTCAATATATGCAGGTTCCACTTAATATATCAGTAAGTAATTTTTTGCTTTCTATCGGCGAATAATTTGACCAAAAATATGACAGATTGCCCTAATAAAAGCTACACCTGAGTGTAGTTTTACTTAATTTTGAAGTATAGCATTTGAACATGGATTTTAACGATTTATTTTCCCCCAAGAATACGGTTACTAGTCTTTCTGCAAAAGATGTGGAACAGAACAATGATTATATAGAAATTGTGAAAGCGTTTGCCCGTATTACATATCAAAGTATATACCTCATCGATTACCAATTGAAAGGATTTGAATTTGTTTCTGATAATCCTTTGTTTCTGGCAGGTTTAACTTCAACACAAGTGATGGAAATGGGATACAGTTTTTACCAAAAATATGTCCCTGCAATAGATTTTCAGATGCTTATTCAGATCAACAATGCAGGGTTTAGTTTCTATGAAAAAATTCCGGTGGAAGAGCGTAAGCTTTATGTGATTTCCTATGATTTTCAAATTCAAGATGCCGATAAAAAGTATATTTTGATCAATCATAAGCTGACACCATTTTTTCTGACCGAACAAGGCAAGATATGGAAAGCCATGTGTATCGTATCGCTATCTTCAAATATCTCCTCCGGAAATGTAAATATAGAAAAACTTCATTCTGATCTGCAATGGCAACTCGATCTCCAGACCAATAAATGGATTGCGCGAACAAAAATTAATCTGACAGCGCGTGAAATAGAAATTCTACGGTATTATCATCGTGGGCTCACCATTCATGAAACCTCTGAAAAGATATTTATTTCAATTGACACGGTAAAATTCCATCGGCGCAAATTATTTGAAAAATTGGGTGTGAGCAATATGAATGAGGCCCTGACTTTTGCCTTGAATAACAGATTATTATAGATGTTTTATCAAAAGAAATTATAGCAAAAAGTTACTGATTTTTGATTCCAAAAGCTGATTGCAACAAGCATGCGGATTTGATTGAAAACCCGGAATCGAAATAGTGAAGCAATTTGGCAAAAAGAAGTGGTAATAATTTTTATTGACGGAGCTTTTATTTGTAGGCGTAATAACAGCTTTGACTGTAAAGGCGTTGTAAATTTGCTGATGAAAGCCAGCTATATTTTGTGTATATAAACTGTCTGAATTGGTGGAAATCTACAAATTCAATTCCTGTATCGGAGCGAATAGGATTCTCGGCTATAAAACGGTGTGCAATTTGATGCACTTTTTTGCAGAGCACATTGCATTCTTCCAGTTGCTGCATATGTAGATCTGGAAATTTAATAGCCAACCTTTCATTAATTGGTTTTAACCAATTTTCTCCAAACTCCATAGATAGTTGAAGTCCATAGTTTAATATTTCAATTGATAAATTTATTTGAGCCATAAATCATAATAAGTTTGTTGGTCCAGTTCCGTATTACCCGCTATATATGTTTACTTGTATCGGTTTCCCTTCCGGTTACTATATGCTATTGCTAAAATAACAATTTATCCTTAAAAACTTGTTTGCCAGATGTACAACAATTTTTTTGATTGGATCGAGCTCGGAGCTTTGATTCATTCGTAACGGAATAACATGGGAACCCGATGCTTGTAAAAAGGATAATCCAATGGGGCCAAAAATTGGAATATTGGCTGAGCAAATACAGGGAATTTAAATACATTGATCGTCAAGGTTAACAGCATAGGATATTCGGTATCAGATCAACCGATTTTGGGATCTGCCGACGGTAACAATTTTTACACCCGGGAGGCATTGGGGTACCATACCAGCAGCAGTGAATAATCCTGTTGAGTTTTATGGCGCATTAGCCACAAACGCATTTGATTTGCGTTTAGATAACGTTTATCATTACGGGAACAAATAAATAGGTATATCCATTTTTTTAATAAAGAGTTTTATCATACGAATTGATAGAACCCTTTATGCTGAAATAATCTCAGCGAAATCATTTTGTTTTCGCCATCTCATGCTCTCTTTTTCCGAAAAAACTGGATGATCAGTTCTATTTCCCAGTCAAACACTTTTATATCGTTCAGGATGTCGTGTATGATCGGTTTATGAACAGATAACCAGATGCTGTAGGGACTTTCGATACCGTATGCCTATACGATAAAAGCCCTGTTAACTGGGACAATTTCATTAACTAGTTCAGTTTGTAGGCATGCACCATATTGGTTCGGACCGTAGGTATGTAAAGTATACCCGAAGATTTGTCATAGCCAATATCAGCAGCATTTACCTTGTTTTCACGGGTGTCAAGTATTATTTCATTGGAGCCGTCAGGTTTGACATGATAGATCAGCCCCTGCCATCCAGAGACCAGAAATTCGTTCGTTTTCACCTGGACAACTCCGTCTAGTCCGCCTTCCATACCTTTTGATAGCACAGTCATCTGTTTATCCGGGTCTACTTTAATTAATGATCTATCGGATAGCACATAGAGCTCTTTACCTACGGCGAGAAGTCCGTTTACTCCTTTGAGGTTTTCAAGGTATAGTGACGGCTGATCATTTTCAATTCGATAAACTTTACCGTTTTTTGTATCGCTGACATATACGATTCCTTTTGAATCAACAGTAATATCATTGAGAAGTCCAGCTCCTGCGATAGCAATTCTTTTGATGATGGACGCTTTTTTAATGTCGATAACCGCTACAGACTGCGAGTTTGCTTCCGCTGCATAAAGAAGATTCTTATAAATTCCTATCCCTAGTACTGCATCTAGCCCCGTTACCCATTCCCTTTTGATAAACTTGCCGTCCATGTCAAGTTTGCTTATAAAACCTTTCCCTTTCTGTTCAAAGTTTACCGTATTGGAGACATAGAGCACTTTATTTTTGGAATCTACCCAGACGGATTCAGGAGATCTTAAAGTCGTATCCGATTGCCATCGCTGCGTCAAAGATTGCTGGCTGAACGATATTTGTGTGATCATTATCAAAGCTAATGTTAGAATAATTTTCATGGAAACTTAGATTAAGGTTTATAGTAGTTTAACTTGTTTATAGCATATTGTTTAAGAATCGCCCTAAGAAACAGATGGCCTCCATATGAAAAAGCAGATCCTAACATATAATTATACAGAATTTTGAGCAGATTGTTTTATTTAATCGCATTGTTTTCTTATTTAAATCGATTGTATTTGTCTAATCATCTGATTTGTGAAACCCCATTCATTATCATACCAAGCCATCACTTTCACTAGATCGCCATCGACTACCCTTGTCATTTCGAGATCAACTGTTGCTGCAAAGGTACTTTTAATAATATCCGTAGAGACCAGCGGTTCGTCCGTTACGGCAAGGACCTTACTGTACCTGGCAGTTTTGGATTCTTCGATTAAGATCCGGTTGATTTCTTCGATTGATGTTGGACGTTCGGCAATAAAAGTAATATCTGATATTGATCCCACTGGAACTGGAACTCTTACAGCAATACCATCAAATTTGCCCAAATATTGTGGTAAAGCTTTCGTGGTTGCTATCGCAGCGCCTGTTGCAGCGGGGGCAAGATTAATGCCTGCAGCTCTACCCATACGAGGTTCTTTTTTTGAAGGAGCGTCTACTAATGCCTGTGAAGCCGTATAGCCGTGTGTCGTATTAAGGATGGCCTTTTTAATACCTAGCTTTCTGCCCAAGATTTCAATAATCGGACTGATATTATTGGTTGTGCAGCTCGCACATGAAAATATATAAACCTTTCCATCCTCAGTATTAACACCATGCACCACAGTAGGAGTATCTTTGGTTGGACCGGAGATTACAACAAATTTTGCGCCTGATGACAAATGTTTTTCAGCATCATTTTTGTTGGTAAAAATACCTGTGCTTTCAATGATTATTTCTGCTTGGATATCTCGCCAGGGCAAATTTTCAATTTCCCTTATGCTTGTATATTTAATCGGTTTTCCATCAACAAATATGGTATCTCCGGCTACCTGTACCTCTTTCTCATACTTTCCATAATTGCTGTCATATTTGAGTAAATAAGCAGCATTTTCAATACTCATGAGATCGTTAATTCCGACCACTTCGAGATCAGCAGTTTCAGTGATAATTTTCAGCGCTGCACGGCCAATACGACCAAATCCATTAATTGCTATCTTTTTCATTTTAAATGGTATTTATTGTTTGATACTGATTTAATATATGATCTAAGTTCTCGCATATAACACTAAAAAGAGATGACCTAGGTCAAGAAGTAATATGGGGCTTTGTACTTTATCCCGATTAATTTTTAACAAACATCTTTGTTAAAGGTTTTGAAATGAGAACCGAATTAGGTGGTGTCAATTCCTGATTTGGCTATAAGTAAAGCGCTTCAGCTTCGGTTGTTTTGTTAGGTAACCCCAATAATTATCTGCATTCAATTGTCCGATTCTGTTTTATCTGAGAAATGGTTAATTTAGTTCTCGAACCGACCATAATTATAAATGGACTATATTAATAAAATTAAGAAATTATTCGCTTTAAAACAGGAGATTACCAATGGTTTTTCCGAGACTGAAGTTCAAAAAATCGAAAACAAATTAAATCGCTCACTTCCAAAAACCTTACGGAATTACTATCTTAATTTAGGTGCAAATGAAACTATAAATTATTGTTATAATACAAATCCGATGCATCAGTTCACATACTCAGGAGCCATGGGAGGGTAAGAAAGACAGTGTCCGGCATTCATTAAACGGAATACGTTCGGGGGTGTTATGTCTATCTTGTGCAATATATGATGATCGTTTCATCTTCATATCCTATTTTTATTTTAATTGCTGTAACTTTAGAATAGATACTGGTTATTGATGACCGGGAAGAACCGTTTTACAAGCGAACAACAAAAGATTAATGTTGATGAAAAAGATAAAAATACAACACACAGATTTGCAGATTGCACCGATTAATTTTGGTGGTAATGTCTTCGGATGGACACTTGATGAACAAAAATCATTTGAGATTCTGGATAAATTTGTAGGTGCCGGATTTAATTTTATAGATACTGCGGATACTTATTCTTGGTGGGTAAATGGAAAAGGTGGTCAATCTGAAGAAATTATCGGCAAATGGTTAAAAAGCCAAGGTAATCGCAATGACATTGTGCTCGCGACTAAGGTTGGGTCTGAAACGAAGGAACATGGTTTCGATATTTCTAAGAAACATATTTTAAAATCAGCTGACGAGTCCTTGCAGCGTTTGGGGGTAGATCACATCGATTTATACTATACCCATTTCGATGACAACGTCACACCTGTTGAGGAGACCCTATCAGCCTACGATGAGCTAATAAAGGCCGGTAAAGTTCGATTTATCGCCGCTTCAAATATCTCTCCTGAACGGCTTATCGAAAGTTTTGATAGCGCAGAGAAAAATGGACTGCCCAAATATGTCGCATTGCAACCTCATTATAATTTGGTCGAACGTAGCCGTTTTGAAAATGACTACGCCTCGATAGCCGAAGCCTATGGTTTGAGTGTATTCCCATATTGGTCTCTTGCGGCCGGTTTTTTGACAGGAAAATATCGTACTGAGGCAGATTTTGACAACACCGCCAGAGGTGGTGGTATAAAGAAATATTTTGGTGAAAAAGGTAAACGTGTATTGAAAGCTTTGGATGTTGTGGCTGAAAAGTATGGTACCAAACAGGCGACAGTAGCGCTAGCATGGCTACTGGCGAAGCCATTGGTCACCGCTCCGATTGTGAGCGCGACCAGCGCGTCGCAACTGGAGACCTTATTTGATGCTCCGAAACTACAATTGGATGCTGAAGATATTGGCCTATTAAACGAAGCGAGTAAATAAACGATGGCTTTTTTGTCAGGCGGCATCGGATAGCCATTGCCTAGTGTTAAATGGACCTATGGCTTTTTATATGGATTATTATGTCGTAAATTTATCTTACGAAGCTATTCCGGTTTCAACGGGCGAATAGCTTCTTCATCCTAATAAATGAACGTATGAGCAGCGCGAAACGAAATAGGGGATTTTTCTTTAGGCAATATGACGAGCCGTTTCAGACGCCCTTTGATAAATTATTTGATATTTTCAAAGAATTGATTACCCATACCTCCGGTGATTTTGATGAAGCTATTGATTGGCTGCGTGAATTGGACCGAGAATTCAAACTGACCACTCCAGAATATACCATAGATGATTTCATCGCCGACCTGAAGAATAAGGGATATATCAGGGAAAAAATGGAGTTTGGTGGCAGCGGTGGTGTAGATATTACATCAAAGATGGAAAAAGCCTTGCGACAAAATGCATTGGACCAGATCTTTGGAAAGATGCGAAAAGGAAAGTCCGGTAATCATAAAACCAGTCAACAAGGGCAGAGTGACGAAAACATGGGCGATTTTAGGAGTTATCAGTATGGAGATGGTCTCGAGAAGATTGCTTTGACCGAAAGCTTGAAAAACGCGCAGATCAATCATGGGATAGGCGAGTTCGGTTTATCAGAAAATGATCTGGTTGTAGAGGATACACAGTTTAAATCGCAGATGAGCACAGTGCTGATGATCGATATCAGCCATAGCATGATCCTATACGGCGAAGACCGGATTACTCCTGCAAAGAAAGTGGCTATGGCCCTATCGGAGCTTATCCTCACACGCTATCCCAAAGACACGCTTGATATTATCGTCTTCGGTAATGACGCTTGGCCGATTGCGATCAAAGACTTGCCCTACCTGCAAGTAGGTCCGTTTCATACCAATACTGTCGCTGGTTTGCAGTTAGCGATGGATATACTCCGGCGTAAGCGGCATGCGAATAAGCAGATATTTATGATTACAGATGGCAAGCCGAGCTGTTTAAATATGCCGGATGGTACCTACTATAAGAATCCAATGGGCTTAGATCCATTTATCACCGGAAAGTGCTATAGCATGGCCGCACAGGCCCGAAAATTAGGAATACCCATTACCACCTTTATGATCACCTCAGATCCCTATTTGCAGCAATTTGTCGATGAATTTACGGCTTCGAATCAGGGGAAGGCTTATTACACAGGCCTTGGAGATCTAGGGGGAATGATTTTTGAAGACTACGAAGAAAATCGCAAAAAAAGAATACGATAAACAATTCGTTTAACGACAATAAGATATGAATCTTGCGCAAGGTTTGCGCCTCATCATCAGAAGATATGGATTACACAAAGATTACAACATTTGGTGCACTGAAAAAGTCAGGTTACAAACCCAAGACGATAAAAGAAGAATTGCGTCAGAATCTGATTACAAAAATTAGTAAAGGCGAAACCGTATTTGTCGGGGTACACGGTTATGAGGATACCGTTATTCCCGAACTTGAGAGAGCTATTCTCTCCAAACACAATATTAATTTCCTTGGCCTTCGTGGCCAGGCAAAGACACGCCTGGCCAGGCTCATGGTTAATCTGTTGGATGAATATGTACCTGTAGTAGCGGGATCCGAGATCAATGACGATCCCTATAACCCCATATCCCGCTATGCCGTGGAGCTTCTGAAGGAAAAAGGTGATGATACAGCGATAAGCTGGCTTCATCGAAGTGAACGTTTTGCCGAAAAACTTGCTACGCCAGATGTGACTGTAGCCGATCTAATCGGTGATGTTGATCCGATCAAAGCAGCCAATCTGAGATTGAGCTATGCCGATGATCGCGTGATTCATTTTGGTATGATTCCACGGGCAAACCGCTCGATATTTGTCATTAATGAATTGCCCGATCTTCAGGCCAGGATTCAGGTGGCACTTTTCAATATCTTGCAGGAAGGGGATATCCAGATCCGCGGATTCAAATTGCGCCTACCCTTAGATGTACAGTTTGTGTTCACTGCAAATCCCGAAGATTACACCAACAGGGGGAGTATTGTGACGCCACTGAAAGACCGCATAGGGTCGCAGATATTAACACATTACCCCGAATCAGTTGAGATCGCGAAGACAATTACGGCCCAGGAGTCCAATCTGGAAGCGGCACAGAAGGAGCAAATATACGTTCCTGAACTTGCCCGCGAACTAATTGAACAGATCAGTTTTGAAGCCCGGAATAGCGAATATGTTGATGAAAAGAGTGGTGTCAGCGCGCGGATGAGCATTACAGCATTTCAGAACCTATTAAGCACCGCTGAACTGCGCATGCTCAAAAATGGATCAAAAGCGACGGCAGTACGCCTAAGCGATTTTGTAGGTATTATCCCGTCTATCACCGGAAAAGTTGAGCTCGTTTACGAAGGTGAACAGGAGGGGGCTGCTATCGTCGCACTGCAATTGATTGAAAATGCAGTAAAAAGTCTATTTCCAATTTTATTTCCTAAAATTGAAAAACTGGAAAGGGATAACGAGCGCCATCCTTATGACGATATTGTTCGTTGGTTTTCAGAATCTGAAGGTATCGAGCTGTCCGATGAACTCATAGATGCGGATTATAAGCGCCAATTGGATCAGGTGACAGCTATTCAAACATTGATCGAGCAATACCAACCGCAAACCAAACCCGAAGATCGTTATTTTCTAAGCGAATTCATCCTTTGGGGACTGGCGCTAAATAGCAAACTAAGTAAATATAGACTGGGCAATGGACTTCAGTTTCAGGATAACTTTCAGGGCTATCTTCGAAACAATCTATAATCAGAAGACAAGGAGCTATTAATATAATTGCGTCAAAAAAGCTGCAGAGAAACTCTTTGCGGCTTTTTTTGATGCACTAACTATTTATTCATCTCAAAAGCTTATAAGCTTTGATGTGACAATTATCTTTTACCCACTTTTTCTTGTGGTATTTCCTGTATATCGTAATGATAATGGAGCTAGCAATGAATCTAAATATCGCAGATGAACGCTGGATTAGAGGTCGTAAAATAGGAAGAAAACGAAGCTGTTACTGGGCCGCATATAAAAGGAGAAGGCACTAACTAAAAGGTAGTCACTTCTTTTTCAGGTAACGGTTGATCATTGGACTGAAATCTATTTTGGAAGATGCTTGTATATGCTCTTTCAGAATAGATTCTGGAAATTCATCCAATGATTTAAAATTAATACAACCCTTTTTAAACTTGGCTTTGGGCAATTCTGTTCTTAATTCATTCATGAGGTGCGGATTGGAGTACATTACCAGTGAATGAAAAGAAATATAGGTTTTGGCAATGGTTAAACCATATTTGAAAACACCCTGCTCATTGTAGCTGATCGCATTAGGATTAGACATAAATTTTCCAAAATTTTCAGAAACGGCCTTGTCATTTTCTAGTATTACTTTTCGGAATTGGCCGATCGCCTGCTGCTCAGTTTCCGAAAGAGTATTGATATATTGTTCTATTTCCATAGCTTTTTTATCATTCCCGTTTCATTTGTTTGCCAATTAAATTTATTCAATTTTCTTTGATTTTATTGCAGATTTTTTCTGAATTCCACAATTGATTTGATATTACGATGAACGATTCCTATTGTTTCTATCACTTCAATGACTTTATAAAGTGATTGAAAAACTTTCGGGACAATTTGACGAAACGATCGTTTACCTTATTATAAGGTAAACGTCAATTAAAATATGATACTTGAACTAGCTTTATGGCAGCTTTTATTTTTATTGGAAGCTCTATTGAAATTAATTTCGCTGTATTTACTTGCCTCGAATAGGCGTAAATTGAGTTCAGCCAATTTTTTATTGTATGTAGTAGCTATCATGTTCTTGTCCTTCTTGGGTAGTATTTGCTTTCTTTTTGCATTGAAAAAAATAAGAATCCAGTCAACGTCTGCACGCTTTCTGATTTAGCTTTCACTTTCCTTAGCATCTATCTTGGCCATTTTTTTATGTACTCAATATGTTCTTTCCGGTCCGCTTCCTCGATTTCATAGAGAGGGCCGATAAAAGTACTTTGTAGCGAAGAGACAGCACAGTATTCCAGAATTCCATTTTGCAATTGCGTAAGCCCGCTTGATTTGTAGGTTTGCTCATAGATGTCCTGGGACAAAATCTCCCGCAGGAGTTATTATTCGCGCAGTTTTTCCTTTTAAAAGGCACTCGGTGGGTTGGGCTTTCACACTTTTAAACGTGATCCCCAGAAGGAAAGCCCGATCAAAAAATCCTTTCATAATGGCGAGCATACCCAGCCACCAAAATGGATGTTATCCATACCCGATGTTCGCTCCATTGTTTATCATCCAATGCCTTTAACAAACGGAGTGATGAGTTCGCCATCTATTTTTTTCTTCATGTTCAACGGATTTTTGTTAATCTCCTAAGTTGGTCTTTAGTCTGTTTTGTACACTCATTAACGAAATATCCGACATATAGCCGGGTGCTCAGGGGAACTATGTACAACAAGCCTATATTTTTTAGAAAATTCTTTGTTATCCATTTTTCCTATAATTTAACGACCACTTTACCAACTGTATGGCCCGTCTCCAGCTGTAGGTGCGCCTTGCCTATTTCGTCAAATTCAAAAACATGAGAAATGTGCGGCCTTAGCACGCCTTTCTCCAATAGTGATGCGAGGTAATACATATCCTGCCCACTTGAATACACCGACATAAAATAACAGGCATGAAGCTTTTTCTCTTCGGCTTTTAATTCATCCGCCTTGGTATGCCCAGAAGGTAAGGTCACTATTGTTCCGAATGGCTTCAATACCTGTACAGATTTCTGGAAATTCGGACCACCGATCGCCTCCAGCACGAAATCAACAGGGGACAATACCTTCTCAAAGGCTGTGTTTCTGTAGTCAATATCTTCGTCTGCACCCAATCCCAATACAAAATCTCTATTTGCTGCCGAAGCCGTTGCGATGACGTGCGCGCCGATATACTTTGCGATCTGTACGGCAAAATGTCCCACACCGCCAGATGCGGCATGGATAAGGATGCGGTCAGTTGGTCTCAGTTTACCGTAGCTATTGAAAGCCTGCCAAGCCGTCAATGCCGCCAGTGTGCATGAGGCCGCTTCGGTATGACTTATATTTTGAGGTTTCAGTGCAAGCTCGTCTGCCGCTGCGGCGACATATTCCGCATAGGCTCTCCCTTGGCCAGGAAAATTGATCATCCCAAATACCTCATCCCCGATAGTGAGGTGAGTTACAGCATCACCTATTTCGGTAATCTCTCCTGAGATATCCCAGCCTAGGATCAGCGGCTGGGATTTTGCCAGATCTTCAGCCAGCGGTGCCAGTCGACTGCGCACTTTGACATCCACCGGATTAATGCTGATCGCTTTCACCTTGACCATTACCTCATTGGCTTTTATTTCAGGTTTTTCGATTTCTGTATAGCATAGATTTTCAATTCCCCCGAATGTTTTCAGTACAACTGCTTTCATTTGTTTTTATTTGATTGACACAAAAATAGACCGATAAAAAACTATAAAACAGGTATATTTCAAGTTTATTTAGGTATTTTTGTACCTATGGGCAGAGAGAACTTGTACAAGTCATTGGAGGTTTATTACGAAAAAGTAGACTGTTGTCCTTTGCGGGATCGTCAGTTTAATTTTTTTGAATTTGTATATGTCATATCGGGCAAGGGAAGTCATGTGATTAATGGTAACCGCCTGGCTTTTAGTGTCGGTGATCTCTTTCTGATCACACCCAAAGATTTTCATGCATTTGATCTTGAGAGTACCTGCGAATTTATGGTGATCCGGTTTGCAGCAAGTTATGTAAAGGCATACAGTTGGCAGAGTATTGACCATATTGAATGTTTATTATACTATGCATCCCATCTTTCCAGATCTGTTTTGGCTAATACAGATGACAAGCAGACGGTTGCTTCCCTAATGGATGCCATACGAGGTGCGATTGACCGCAATAATGTCTATCATGAAGATCTTTTAAGGCATCTTGTCAACGCAATTATCGTCATAGCAGCCAGAAATATTTCGGTTATCAAACCAGAAAATCTTTCATCCAATACCGATGTTCGTATATTGAATATTCTGGATTACATACAGGAGCATATCCGTTGTCCCGACCGTCTGAAAATTGGATCCATAGCAGGACAGTTCGGTTTATCGCCAACTTACCTCGGTAGCTATTTCCGCAAGCAGTGTAATGAGTCCCTACAGCAATACATCTCGTCTTATCGGGTTCGGCAGATTGAGCATCGCTTGCGTTTCAGCGATAGGCGCATAAATGAAATAGCCGATGAATTTGGATTTGCAGATGAGAGCCACATCAACAAATTTTTTAAAAGGCATAAAGGGTTAAGTCTCAAAGCATATCGCAAGAGTTCTAGTGTCTAATATTGTTCAAACAGCGCTTTACATCATGGAGAAAATAGAAATATTCAATAGGTTTCTTAGTTAGTCTTGCTCGGAAACAGATTGTTGTTTTACTTTAATTTATTCCTTTTCAGAATCGATGCTATTGAACTTAAATAAACTTTGTTTTTTGAGAAATCATTGTGCCCTTCATCCTGTAATGTAATAAATTGATCAGTGGTTTTTAATAGCTTCGATAGTTTAACAGCAGAACCATAATATACAGCAGAATCCTTGTCCCCATGGAAAATAATCACTGGACATTTTACCATTTGCAGAGAATACGCATTGTCGAAGTAATATGGAATATTGGACGTATCCAATTCAGGAGCGATATCATTGATCCAGTCTTTTAAATTATAATATGGCGCTTGGAGGATCAAAAGATCTGGATCGTTGTGGGCAGCTAAGTATGAAGCGAGGGCTGTGCCCATGGATTGGCCTAAAACTATTATCCGATTTTCTGAATACGTTTCCTTTAATCCATCATAAACAATTTGAATGTCTTTGTAAATCGAATGTTCGTCAGTTAACCTACCTTGGCTCTTCCCGTAAAGGTCGCAAAGTTATGTCGATCCGATTATTGAAGTACGCAAAAAAAAGGTGAGTTGATAAAAAATTTAAGGCCGTTCAGATACTTTCCGGACGGCCTTTTTTGCATATATTGAATGACCTGTAATCAAGTCCTATGCCATACTGTTCCTTTGCCTAATGATCGGAATTTTATATTCAAAAGGAGTTGATCGCAATTTTTGAGATAACTTTACAGCCAACTTACGCTTCCAGTTTCAACATCGTAATTCGCACCGACAATCTTGATCTTACCTTCTTCTTCAAGCTTCCGAAGAGTTGAACTTTGTCTGCGAATGTCTTTAATGGCGTGTTTGATATTCTGCTGGTTTAATTTCTCCAGCAGTATGCTATTTTTTGATGAACGTTCTTCGTCCTCATCTATTACTTCATTGATAATAGCGTCAAAATGATTGACTAAATGGTTCAGGTTGTCCATGCCCAATCCTTCGATTTGTGCAGCATCCAATCCACCTTTCAGTGCGCCACATTTGGTATGGCCCAATACGACAACAAGTTTGGAACCGGCCACATTGCAACCAAACTCCATTGAACCTAGAATGTCCTGGTTGACAAAATTTCCGGCAATTCTGATACTGAAAATATCACCCAGACCTTGGTCAAATATAAGTTCAGCAGAAGTACGGCTATCTATACAGCTTAGCACCACAGCAAATGGCCACTGCCCTTCACGGGTAGCATTTACCTGTTCGAGAAGATCCCGGTTTGCTTTTAGATTATTGACAAAGCGCTGATTCCCTTCTTTTAAGAAGTCTAATGCTTTTTCAGGAGTAATTGTTGATTGTGTTTCGTATGTATGTGCCTTCATAAAATTTAAATATTTCGAGTATTAAAGATAGGATTAATCCATTAAATTTTAATGACGAATAGAAATTGCATATATTTTTATGTTCTCCATTTAATACTTTCTCAAATTGTTATGGATGAAGAATATTACTGAGGCATTGAAATTTAACTTGTTCTGGCCTCTGTTTTTTTAAAGCTATTTAATAAGTTAGATACGGCAAGCAGGTTACCAAATTGTATAAACAGGTATCAATAGAAAATGTAAACGCTAAAATATGTATGAACGCTTAAAGCATCTTGTTTCGCCGCTTTTTATTTTTTTTCTTGTCCTATTGATTATCAATGATTTTTTTCTGAAAGCGGCATTCCCCAATACCTTTACCGGAAAACTTTCCGATTTCAGTGGACTTTTTATTTTTCCTATTTTCTGCTCCGCCATCTTCCCTAAACAAAAATTACTGATTTTTATCTCCACGGCGGTCTTATTTGTCTTTTGGAAAAGTGAATATTCCTCAGATATTATTCAGTTCATGAAACCATATTTGCATATTGGCCGTACCGTTGATTTTTCCGATCTGATCGCATTACCTATGTTGTTGTTGGCATGGTTCTACACAAAAAGAGATTCACAGCAGTCCATTGGTCCAGCGTTAATGACTCGATGGAGTAGCTACTTTATCGGTGCTGCCGCGATTTTCTCTTTTTGTGCTACCAGTCAGCAAAGATATTTCCAATCTTTCGATCAGCCGCAGTATGTCCTGTTAAAAGATCCGACAATCCAGGATCTTAATTCCCATGATGAATTCGAATTTTATAATAGAGATTCCTTACTTGTTGTCAAAATAAATTACTTATCTACCGGTAGACCAGTGCGGAACGATGATTACAATAAGAACCGATCGGTCAACACGCTGGATATCGATGTTTTACATCGTATAGCAGATAGTGCCAGCCTAGTTGCTTCTGAAAAAATAACCTTGCTAACTGTCAATACCGAACAGGGGATTGATTCTTTAAGATTTAATGGCGGACGACTGGACGGACGGTTCATCAGAACAAAAGGAGGTAAGCCCATCATTGAAGGGTTTTATAAGATGGGACTGGAAGACTCCACCTGGATTATTAGGGATACCATCCGTAGCGATAAGGTTATAAAGACATTTGTTAATGGGGAAACAACTAATATCAAATACTATAGACAGGATCAACTCCAATCTTCTTCAAATATCAATACCCGTTCTGATACCATTTTTAACACTTATATGCAGTTAGCAATTTTAATCCTATGTATGGCGGGTATATGTTTTTTGTTATATAGAAATTATCGTAGGACTGTTCCTAATCATCTTAAGTTCAAATTACCATGGCGGTTGCTGCTGTGCTTTGTCTCGCCATTTGTTGTCTGGCTGTTTTATATCGGGATCATGTTATTGCTTATGAATTATAATCAGGATACTTTTGATGTGCTTGCAACAGGTATCTTTATTTTTATTGCGATTTGCCCATTGATGTTTGTCATTGTTTTTGGGATCAAGCTCAGAAAGGAAATAGATATTTTTTTGTATTACCTTTTGTTGGCTCTTGCATGCAGTATCTTGACAACTTATTTCTCACTTGAATCTCTTTCAATTTGAGCTGATAAACTTTTTTATGTGGAATAGATTATAAATGATTCCAGACAAAAATAAAAAAAGACTACTTGTTTAGTAGTATTTATCAATAAGATGTTTTATATTTGTGATCACATCGTTTATCAATTGGCGTTGGCAGCGATACAACCTAACAAAAACAAAGTTCAAATGAAACCACAAAGATCAACCTTTTCCGTCATTCACAACCTGAAAAACATTCGATTTATCCTTACTCCATTTCGAATGCGCTATTGCGCTTAAATTTTTTCTTCTAGACTTTTTTAATGCATAATAGGGGGTCGTGTTTCTCTTATTATCTGTCATGCCGCAAGTAGCATCATCCTACTTGTCAGTATTCACTTATTAAACTAATTCATCCCTATGAAAAAATACGAAGTATTTTTCCAGTGCTCGTTATTGTTTTTTTTTCTGTGGAGTAGTATTCTTTTTGCTTCTGCCCAGGAAGGCTCGGTGCCCAAAGTATTTCAAAATGAATCCGGTGGTCAAAGCTTGGAGAAAGATTATTATTTTCCGGAAGGAAGCCGTTTTGTAACACACATCCCCACACCAAGTCAATTTTTCAATCATCAAATAGGTCACCGTCATACCCGTTATGACCAGATTGTTGATTATTTTAAGATACTTGAGCAACGTTCTGACCGGATCAAGATAGATACGATTGGTCATACCTGGGAAGGCAGACCATTGGTCGTGCTTAAAGCTTCTTCACCCGACAACATACGCAATAGCGAACAAATTCGTCAACAGCATATTGAAACGATTAACAAAGCAAAAGAGAACCGGATAGAGTTCAATGAGGCACAGCCTGCATTGGTGTTTTTGGGTTTCAGTGTGCATGGTAACGAAACCTCTGCTGCTGAAGCATCTATTTTAACCGCTTATTACCTAGCAGCGTCCGAAGATCCTGTTGTTGCGACTTCACTTACAAAAGGAATATTTTTTATAGATCCGGTCCGTAATCCAGATGGTTATGATCGGTATGTCAATTGGGTCAATGCTAATACAACATTTCCACCAAACGGAAGCCCCTTGGATAGAGAGCACAACGAAGCTTGGCCCGGTGGCCGAACAAACCACTATTGGTTTGACTTAAACCGCGATTGGATCAACCAGGTAAATCCCGAAAGTAAAGCGCGTGTCAGCTACTTCCAGCATTGGTTGCCCCATTTTCAAGGCGACTTCCATGAGATGGGGGCTGTATCTTCGTTCTTCTTCGAACCCACAAAGACAGATGCTCAAGAATCTCCCTTAGTCCCTAAAAGTACCTATCAGCTAAATCAGAAATTCGCCGCTTACTATGCCAAAGCATTGGATGAAATTGGATCTTTTTATTTCACCAAAGAACAATTTGACAATATCAATCCAACCTATGGATCTACCTATCCTGATCATGTGGGAAGCCTAGGAGTTCTCTTTGAGCAGGCAAGTCCACGGGGTCTCTTTCAACGAACAAGTAATGGCGATCTAACCTATCCCTTTGCTGTTCGAAATCATTTCAGAATAGCATTGGCGAGCATTAGCGCATCTATTGATCATCGTGCGTCGCTTTTGGAAAATCAATTGAGATTCTTCCAGTCGGCTTTCGAATTGGCCCAAAAAGATCCAGTTAAAGGCTACTTGGTGGATCTAAAGTATAATAATAACACTGCAGCACATTTCAAAGAACTTCTTGCCAGGCATCAAATCCGCTACATAACGAACAATCGTGACCGTAAGGTAGATGGTAAAGATTTTGAGAAAGGAACTTCCATCATTATTCCGACTGCCCAGGCAAACTATCGGCTGGTCAAAGTCATCTTTGACGAAAACAAAACTTATGTGGATAGCGTTTTTTATGATGGTTCGGGCAATTCCATTGCCTACCTCTATGGCTTCTCTTATGCCGGTCTGAAACAAGTGTTGGAAAATGGAGATACTGATCAAAGTTCTGTCACCAATACATCCGCTGTGGCATTGACGAGGAGCAATTATGCCTATCTCGTAGACTGGCGGCAGGAGGGAGCAGCTTGGTTGTTATCTCAATTGCTACAACGCGGAATTCTTGTAAAATCAGCTAGCATTCCTTTTGAGCTGTCTGATCAGGGCAAGACTATTGGGTTTGATTATGGAAGCTTGTTAATTCCCATACAGGGCCAGCCCATCTCAGCGGATGAATTATTTGATTTCTTACAGAAATTGAATAAAAGAGGAAATATAACTATTGCATCCGCTTCCACGGGATACAGTGGGAAGGGAATAGATCTCGGAAGTAATGGATTTAAAAGTCTCGCACCTCAAAATGCATTGCTTTTGACCGGAAATGGGATTAGTGCTTATGAGGCCGGTGAAGTGTGGTATACATTTGAGCGCCAATTGGAACAGCCCATTTTACGGTTAAATATTGATCAATTTAGCCGTGTAAACCTCGAGGAATATCAAGTGCTTGTATTGGCTAGCGGTGAGTATACCGGATTGAATTCGGCTGCTATTGAGCGTATCCGGACCTGGATAAAAAATGGAGGGACATTAATTGCTTTTGGACGCACCGGACAATGGCTTGCAGGACAAAAAATTGCTTCTTTTAAATTTCTCGACGGGAGGAGCAGTAGTGTCGTGCCGAAAGAGGAAAAACCAACGAAAACAAAGGAACGCTTTGATTATGCCTCCGCTCAAGGTCGGGAAGGAACAAAACGTATTGGTGGAACTTATTTTAACACTGAAATTGACAGAACACATCCCATCGGTTATGGTTACACCCAGAAAACAAAACCTGTTTACCGCAACCACACTCTTTTTGTTGAGCTGGGTGATCAGGCCTACAATAATGTTGCAATTTATAGTAAGTCTCCCTTACTGAATGGTTATGTATCGGCCGAAAACCAAAGTAAAATCGCAGGTACAGCCAGCATTCTTGTCGAAAATAGTGGGAACGGACGTATTGTATATTTTGTTGACGATCCCTTATTCCGCGGTATTTCCTTTTGCAATGCACGTAGCTTTTCTAATGCCGTCTTGCTTGGACAGGTTCTCCAATCTGGCATAAGAAGATAGATGATTCCATTTATATCAATGAAAATTAACACTCCTAAATAATTTAAATAGATGAAAAATAAACTAACATTATTTACTTTTTCGATGCTGTTTCTTATCACACAGGCATCGGCCCAAAAAGTAGCAGCACTACGTTTAACTGGAAAAATAGAAGGATTGAAAGAAGGTAAAATATATCTGCAACAATACGATAATAAAGTATTTAAGACGATTGATTCAGCCTCGGTCAATAAGGGTCAGTTTAGTTTCGGAACGAAAGTGCAGTTACCGGAACTCTATGGTCTGAAGTTGAATGAAGAAAGCTATCCTGTCCAGCTTTTCTTGGAAGATGCTCCAATTGAAGTACTCATCCAGTCTGGAGAAAATGGCGGTCATGCTACCGTGAAAGGATCAAAAGCCCAAGCTTATTTTGAGCATGCAAATAAAGAGCAACGTAAGTATACTGCCAAGCAGTTTATTGAGGCGGATCCCAAATCTATTGTCGCTGCATATGCGTTGTTCCGCAACTATTCTTATAATCTGTCGCCGGATGAACTTGAAGAACATACAAAATTACTGGATGCCTCATTACAACAAACACAATATGTACGCATCTTGAAAGATTTAATCTTAAAACAGCGAGCCGTGTTACCAGGTAATAAAGCTTTGGATTTTGTGTCTACCGGTCCCGATGGAAATAAAATACGATTCAGTGAGCATCTTGGCAAAGGATATGTACTGCTTGATTTTTGGGCAGCCTGGTGTGGTCCCTGCCGTCGGGAAAATCCGAATATCGTTGCGGCTTTTCAGAAATATAAAAGCCATGGATTTAGCGTTTTTGGCGTATCACTGGATAAGAAAAAAGCAGACTGGCTAAAAGCCATTAAAGACGATGGATTGGGTTGGACTCAGGTTTCTGATCTTTCGTTCTGGGATACGGAAGCTGCAGCGTTGTATGGTGTCCGCTTTATCCCGAGCAACCTTCTTATCGATGAGCATGGGATTATCGTGGCCCGAAACATTAAAGGCGACGCCCTATTGCAAAAATTAAAGGAAATCTACGGCGAATAAAGAACAAATAAAAAACATCAAACAGAAAAAAACAATGAGAAAATCGAGCTTATTTTATTTGCTTCTTTCATTAGCTGGGAGTGGAGTTGTGGCACCTTCCTTCGCACAGGAGCAAACAAAGTCCATTATAAATGCTGTGCTCAGCGGTGTTGTACAGGACGCTGCCAGCGGAAAGCCACTTTCTGGTGCAACCTTAAGTCTAAAGGACGTAACCCATCATGTAACCACCGATAAATTAGGAAAATTTCAATTTGTAACCGGACAGAAATTGCCTTTTACGGTTACGATTTCCTTTGTGGGGTATACCAGTCAGACCTTGGTCATAGATCATTCTCCAGTGGTTATTGCACTTGAACCTGTGGATCATACACTTGAGGAGACCGTGGTCGTAGGTTATACTACCGCTAAAAAATCAAGTTACACCGGATCTGTAGCTACGGTAAGTGGTAAAGAATTGGATAATCTACAGATTACGACGATCGGGAAAGCTTTACAGGGGACGGTGCCCGGGCTACAGTCTATTGCTGCAGCAGGTCAGCCTGGGAGTGACGCCGAACTATTTGTCAGGGGGGTAGGTTCTGTAAACGCATCAACAGCACCACTTTATGTCGTAGATGGTACACCCGGCGCCAATCCCAATAGTCTCAATCCCAAAGATATCCTTTCCATTTCGGTTTTAAAAGATGCGACAGCAAGCGCATTATACGGTTCGCGTGGTGCAAATGGCGTTATCGTGATCACAACAAAATCCGGTGAACTGAACAGTAAGACCACAGTTAATTTTTCGGCCAATTACGGTTATACAGGTAGGGCCGTGAAGGATTATGAATACCTATCCCAACAGGAGTACTATGAATTGCAATGGGAAGCAATCCGTAATACGCAGCTGGATCAAGGAAAATCCGCCGGCGATGCTGCCCAGTACGCTACCGATTATTTGGTAGATGGAGCGCTTAAAGTAAACATCTTTGGGACTAACTATCCAAAGCCTGTGGGTCTTGATGGAAAGCTGGTTGCTGGAGCAACATCACTCTGGAACGATAACTGGGGAAAAGCAATTTCCCGAAGGGGGATACGCCAGCAATATGACCTTAGTTTGAGTGGTGGTGGGGCAAGTACACGTTATTATCTTTCTGCTGGTTACCTCAATGAGCAGGGCTGGATTCGTACGGCTGATTTCAAGCGGTATAATTTCCGAACAAATATACAGTCAAAGGTCAATAATTGGTTTGAAGTTGGGGGGAATGTTGCCCTGTCATCAGGCTTTCAACGTGCACCTACGCAGAGCGACAGCAATACCGGCAACTTTGCTAACTTTCAGCGTTTGGTATCCGATCTGTATCCCGTCTATCAACGCAATCCTGATGGCAGTTATGTACTGGATGAACAGGGCAATAAGATCTGGGATTATGGGTTATGGCGCCCAACTACAGCTGCAAGCGGTTCAAATATTTTAGGCAGCGCAGAAAATGCAATTTCCGGTACCAACAATGAATCAGTTTTGTTGGGTACCAATATCAAAATATCATTTGCGGACAATTTATTCCTGAAAACCTCGGCCAATATAGACTACCGAAACACAAGTTCACATACCTATTCGCATTCGTACTATAGTACCGGAGTCCTTACAGATGGAGCGGGATCCGCGAGCCGAAGTTCGAGCCGCACGCTCAACTATACGGTCAATAGCTTTCTGAATTATGCGACTACATTTGGTAATAAGCATAGCGTCAGTGCTCTGGTCGGCCCCGAAATCTATGTAGAAGGAGCTTCTTCATTATCAGGTAACCGTACTGGTTTTCAGGTACTTGGTAAAACGGAACCATCCGCAGGAACACTGAGTGGTGTTTTTAACGGGACTTCTTCCGATTACAAGCTCGCGAGCTGGTTGGGACAGGTAAATTATGATTATCTAGACCGCTACCATTTTTCTACGAGCTACCGTAGAGACGGTTCATCCCGGTTCAGTAAGCAATCACGTTGGGGTAATTTCTGGTCCGTCGGTGCGGCCTGGAACGTGAAAAAAGAATCCTTCCTGAAAGAAATTAGCACGATTAACAACCTGAATCTTAGAGCTAGTTATGGAGCCCAAGGAAATGATAAAGTTGGTAACTACGCCTATGGAGGATTTTATTCTATTTATAATAGTTTAGACAATCTGGGGCTTTTGCCTTCCGATTTACCCACACCGGACTTAAAATGGGAAACAAATCTTAATCTCAACATCGGTGCTGATATCGCTTTATTCAACAATCGGTTGGTAGCACAGATTGATGTCTATGACCGGCAGTCAAAAGACCTGCTTTTCCAAAAGCCACTTTCACCGTCTACAGGTTATAGCGGGATCGATGCCAATATTGGCTCCCTAAGCAATCGCGGAATTGATGCGCAGATTACAGGGATACCTATTCGAAACAAAGATTTCAGATGGTCTATTACAGCAAATGTGGGGCACTATAAGAATAAAATCACCAAACTACCACAAAAGGAAATTCTCACTGGATCCATTGGGCAGTATGGTAACACTAAAAAAATGGTTGAAGGAGGTTCAATATATGACTTTTATATCAAGGAATGGGCCGGAGTAGATCCGGAGACAGGCAAGGCGACCTGGTATAAGGATGTAAAAGATGCAACAGGAAATATAACCGGGCGTACGACGACAACGAATCAAAATGAAGCATCGTTTTATTTTGAAGGAAGCTCATTGCCAGATCTCTATGGAGGAATTAGTAACAGCTTTAGCTACAAAGGAATAGATTTATCTTTCTTGTTTTCATATAGTTTGGGAGGGAAAATCTTTGATGGTGATCAACCCATGATTATGCATGTGGGTTCAGCACCGGGACGAAGCTGGTCCAAGGAGGCCCTCAATAGATGGACGCCCGAAAATAGAGATACCGATTTCCCCCGATTGTCTTACGTGACCGATTCCTGGAATAGTATCCCCTCTACACGTTTTCTAAGGAGTGCAAGCTATGGACGGCTAAAGAATTTGAGCTTAAGCTATACGATTCCGCGTAATCTCGTGTCAAAATGGTCTCTTTCTGATGTCCGGATACGTTTTGTTGGTGAAAACCTATTGACCTTCTATGGAACTCAGGGCCTGGACCCAGAGCAAACAGTAGGTGGAGTTACCTACTATCGCTATCCGGCACAAAAGTCATACGCTCTTGTTCTAAATGTTTCCTTTTAACACCCATATTTGATTTACCATGAAATTAAAATATATCACCATTATTTTCCCTTTATTGGCACTCTCATCCTGCCGTGACAGTTTCTTCGAGACTGCTCCCGCAACCCAGATTACGACTCCTGAGGTATTTTCTTCTGAGAATAATATTGATGCCTTTATCAACGGATCAATCCGTTTTTTGATTGAAAATAGCACCTCTCAAGACAATCCTGGACTCCCCACCATATTCCTCACACATGAAGTGATGGGAGAGGACGCTATAGCACGGGATGGCCGCTATGGTTTTCGCGACTCATATCCCTATAAAGATCCTTTTGACAATACTACCCGTCGGGCACTTTTCTTTTGGACCTTGCAATATAAATCTATCGACCATGCCAATAATCTGATAGCCAATATAAAAATTGACGATAACAGTAAAGAAAGTCTAAAACACCTCAAGGGGCAAGCCTATGCCTTGAGGGGGCTGAATTATCTTAATCTCGTGCGTCAGTATCAGTTTACCTATGTGAAAGATCCAAATGCTAAGGCAATACCGATTTATACCGAACCGACGACACCAACGACAGTTCCCAAACCTCTGGCAACAGTGAAAGAGGTTTATGAACAGGTTATTTCCGATTTGAGGGAAGCCGAAAAATTATTGGTGGGTTTCAAACGGAAAGTGAAGAACAGACTCGACCTCAATGTCGTTTACGGTCTACTGGCCAGGACATATTTGACGCAGGAAAATTGGGCCCAAGCCCGTGACTACGCAGCAAAAGCACGTGCCGGTTATCCGATTATGACGGCGGAGCAGTACAAGGAAGGATTTAACGATGTCAGTAATCCGGAGTGGATCTGGGGACACCCACAGACCGCCACGCAAAATTTGGGTGGCGCTTCTTTCTTAGCCTATATTGAGACCACTCCCTATGCGACAGACGCCAAAGGTGTAAACCTATATTTTGGTTATAATAGCATTATTCCTGACCCCAATTTTATCAGCTTATTTACAACTGGCGATGTGCGTAAATCGCTCTTTGAGATTGCCAAGCAACCTGCTGAGGCGATCTATCGTTCTTATCGTTACCGTAAGTTCAGAAATAAACACCCCAACCGCGATGGACATATCGTTTTAATGCGATCTTCGGAACAACTGCTTATCGAAGCGGAGAGTCGAGCTCGTCTGGATGATATAAAAGGAGCTATAGACCTCTTAAACGAATTAAGACGTAAACGGGCTTTGCAGGATCTTGATGTCGCGAATTTCGATAAAACAAAGGCGATACAGGAAGTTTTATTTGAGCGCCGTAAAGAACTATGGGGCGAAGGCTTCCGTCTTTACGATATTCTTCGGACGCAAACGGCGCCTGTACGTCGCGAAGCCAATGAGACCTTTGTGGATGACGCTGGCAAGACAGTAGCTGTAATGGGACATTATATTCTCAAGTTTCCGGATGGAACCAGCATATCTCCAAACAGCAAATATTTTTTATTTCCAATACCTCTAAACGAACTGAATAATAATCCCAATCTGCAAAACTAATCGATGGTCAGCTGTTTATAGGATTTCCTAAAAGGCCACTCAGAAAAAACGCTAAGTGGCCTTTCATTGCAATGCTGCGTATTTTTGTATAGAGAGAAGCTGCCTATCAAATCAGTCAGTTGTTAATAGCACTTGTTCCATTTATTGATGAAGTCGAATTTCTTCCGCTTGATGAGGAATGAAAAAGCTAGCAAGCTGGATTTAACTTATTCTTTTTTTAACAGGAGTGCAATATCCTGTTTTGCGAGAACATGACCTTTATTAACAATATCACTTTTTAGATAAAGAAAGCACTGGTCATTTTGGTCGAGCTTGCCAATAGTCAGCTTTACCGATTTTATATCGAGCGTCTTGATTGCTGATGGATCCATCTTATCTGGATCCGCAACTAGTTGTCCTTCTTTCCTAATTTCTTCAAAATCCCAGGAATATCCCTTCCATGGCCCTGCAACTAGTGTTGTATTCTTGCTGTCCATGATACGTTGACTTTTGTATTTCACCGGTATGCTGTCGATCAGGATCGTATAGTCCCTAAGATGAATTTCGAGCTCTTTTAAATAATGTGGAAAGTCTTCGGGCATGAAATAGATGCTGTTGTCTTTGCGAATGATCTTAAGCTTTACACTCCCTATTTTGTCCATTTTTACCGATTGTGAAACCTGCATAAATGTCGCGTACTCCTGTTCGCTGACACCTAAATTTTTGTGATAGGGCATAGCTTCCCCAGGTTTTAATCCACTCATTATTTTTAGAAACCAATCTTCATTCTGTTGAATGGCAATTTTCATTTTTCTGAGAATTTCAGACTCGGCGGCACTCAAAGGAGGAGAGCCCAACACGTCTACGTCATAGTCGCCCTCAGGAAGTAATCTGTCAACGAATTGGAACGCCATTACTGTGCTGTCTGTTCCGGCTCTCTCTTGAGCAAATCCATTTATCGAAAATAGTAAGGTGGTTATGCATGTAATAAAAGAGAGATATTTATGGAGAAAAGTCATGTTGAACCTAAACTTATGTAATCGTTATAAACTTTTAAGTTACAATTTAATTCTGATAAATATGAGGCTGAGGATTTGATAAGGTAGCACATTTAACAATTTGATAATACCTGATTATTAACTTTGCAAAACAGCTTAATCAGATTAAGAACGTGAATTATATTATTATTGTAGGGGCAACCCAGGCCTTAATGGCTTTGGGAATTTTATTGAAGGACAAAAAAAATAATGGGCAGCATGATAATATCCTTTCTTATTTATTAGCCTCCATTTTTTTGCACCTAGCAATCAGTTTTGCATTGAACGTCTTTTGGCCCAATTCAAAAATCCATCAGCAGTTCAATACATTTATCGCATTGGCATACCCCGGTTTGTTATGGTGCTACACGCGTTATCTCGAAGATAAGGGAAAGCCGATCGATATTCTTTTAGCGATGTTTCCGTCGATAGGCGCGTCTCTCGGCTACTTTTGGGTTGCTGCCTATGTGATTACCCATTCTGGTGAACTCCCAACATTCATCAAACTTTACAATTCAATATCTGGTTATGCATATACCGTATTATATCTTGTGTACCCGTTAAAAATTCTGGCTAAGACACATACGATACCGGCATTTTGGAAGCTTGAAAAACGTATGGCTAGACTGGCCGCTTCCCTGTTCCTATTTGTTGGATTCGCATTTTTAGTCATCTCCATCTGGACTCGAATATTTGATATATCCACCTATTTTGATTTTATCCATCTGTGGCTCCGGTTAATTATCTATTCTATATTGGCGGTCATCTGCTTCTCTATTATTTATGTCAAAGTAAACTCCTTTCTGTATGTCCATTTACATCAGCAGGAGCAAATAAAACTGCGTGTTCTTGACCTTCAGCATGAAGATCGGTTGGACAGCTCGACTGATAAATCCCAATATCCATCTGTTGAGGAAAATGAAAAGAATGCCGGTATAGATTATGTTAGCATTTTAGCGAAGGTAGAAAATCTGATGTCCCAGCACAAAGTCTTTTTAGATTCCAGTCTTACATTAGAGATTCTTGCAGCAAAGGCTGATGTATCACGTCACCATCTTTCCGAAACGTTAAATCAGTACCGGGAAAAGTCCTTTTATCAGTATATCAATGAGTATCGAATTAAGGAAGTTGTTACATTAATGGATCTGTATAAAAGCAAAGGAAAAAACATCAATATACTTGCGATGGCATTTCAGGCTGGATTTCATTCCAAATCCTCGTTTAATCAGTATTTCAAAAAGGTTCAAGGCTGCACGCCCTCGGCCTATCTCAAGGCGAAGCCACAATATAACCTCGTTAATACCTAATGAAATATTCTAGTCCGTCGGACTGGAAAAAACATGTATTAGTCCATCCTGAAAAGAGTTTTTCTACGTCGCGATCAGCGTACCAATTTATCGGTAACTTAATCTTAATGTAATATTAATATTTGTAAGTATCACTAAATAAATGTTTTATGATGTTTATCATTAATTGGTGGTACTTCTTTATCGAGAAAGACGACGGGCATCTCATTAAATATCAATTTCGTAGCAAATAACAAAAATTGATTACATGATATGAAAAGAACATTACTCTTTTTGATTTCGTTGATGCCATTTTTTTTACGGGCACAACAAATTACAGGGATTGTCACTTCAATGACTAATGAGGTATTGCCCGGTGCTACAATACAGGTCGGGAAGTTGACCGCACAAACAAATCTCGATGGTAAGTTTACACTGATTTTAAAAGAAAAGGGATCTGTTCAAGTTGCTATTTTCTATACCGGTTATCAGGCATTCAGGTTAGATACACTTGTTGCAGGCGACGGGATTCATTTGGGCGTAATCAAATTGCAGCCATCCAATAATAGCCTGGGCGAAGTTGTTGTCGTCGGTTCTTCAGCAGGTTCTCAGCTGAAGGCATTGAACATCAAAAAAACCGCAAATGCCATTATGGAGGTATTGGCTGCGGATGCTATTGGTAAATTACCCGATCGTAATGCCGCTGAAGCAGTACAACGCATTCAGGGAGTTTCCATTGAACGAGATCAAGGGGAGGGGCGATACGTTTCCGTACGTGGCACACCCATTCAGTGGAGTGCGTCTTTGTTAAATGGGAACCGGCTTCCTTCCGCTAGTCTTGACTACGCAGATCGGCGGATTCAAATGGATATCTTCCCCTCAGAGATGATTCAATATGTGCAGCTGTCAAAAGCAATCACTCCAGATATGGAAGGAGATGCAATCGGAGGGTCGATCAATTTTATTACCAAAGCAGCTCCCCTTAAACGTACGCTCCATATCAATGCTGCTGGCGGCTATAACGGACAGTCTCAGCGCGGCTCGTACAACAGTTCAATTCTCTTTGGCGACCGTGTTGCGCAGGGAAAATTGGGTTATATCCTTTCGGCAGTAATCTGGGATCGAACAGCTGCCCAGGACCGATATAATCTAAACTATGATTTTTCCAACAGTAATGCTACGCAGGCTTTTTCCATCACAGATCTACAATTGCGGGATTATATTGCACGCCGGCGTACACTGGGATTTAATGGCGGACTTGAATATGCCTTCAATGAAAAACACAAAATCATGGCTAAGGGACTCTATAGCGAATATATGGACGCCCAGCGTGTCCGTGAGAATTATTTCTATTTTAACACCAAAACAGCAACCATAACAACCAGAGCTGCGGATTACCATACGAGCCTTTATTCTGGAGAGCTTAGCGGGCAGTCGAGCCTCTCAGAACGATTTGGATTGGATTGGGCACTGAGCATGGATAAATCTGCCTTTAAATTTAAAGATCCCGATTACTATCCTATGGCAACCTTTTCCCAAAAGGTTGATTACGATGGCTTGGCTTCCGATGGAAAGAAATACCTCGCCATGGATTCACCAGATGGATCAGGGGACTACATTGACCATATCCTACCGCATCTTGCTTCCACTACAGCGATTAGCGCAGAAGCCATGCAATTAACACAAGTTGTCAATATCAGAAGCAAAAATCAAGAACGCAATAAGCGTGTTGGGATAAATTTGAAATATACACCTAGCAATTCACTGATCGTTAAATTTGGCGGAAAGTTTATCCACAAAGATAAACAGGTAGAAAACCCCTATAGTATCTACTTGGCCGGTCTCTCGGGAGCTGCTCCAACATTAGCCAGCTTAGGTACTGAACCGTATCCTTACCGGGGTGGTTTTTTGACCGAAATAGGATCGCCTTACAACAATGTGCTTATTGATCAGGTAGCTATGGCATCAGTCAGGCAACTTGCATCACCGGAGGGTATTGCCGAAAATAAGCTGTACCCATTCCGTGTCGATTCAGCGGGCAACGCATCAGGTGCCGCCAACTATTACAGAGGGAAGGAAAATGTATACGCAATTTATGGTTCTGCAGAATTTAAATTGACAGAGCAACTCACCGTTATAGGGGGGATACGAAACGAGTACAATAAAGTTACTTTTTCAGGCAACAAAGTATCCACGCTCGCAGACAAATCGACCAAAGTAGAAGCAATCAATCAGGACAATAGCTATAATGCTTTTTTACCAATGTTGCATGTAAAAATAAATGCGACGAAGAATGATATTATTCGGCTGGCATTTACGCGAAGTTTTACCCGTCCCGATTTTGGTAGCCTCAATCCAGGTACCACACAGGACGATATCAACCGTATCGTCACCCGTGGTAATCCAAACTTGAAGCCTACTTTTGCTAGTAATTTTGATCTAATGGCCGAACATTACTTTGGCGGCATAGGTTTGGTTTCGGCAGGGGCATTTTACAAAAAACTTTACAACCTGATCTATTCCAATCAATCCACACAAGATATTGATGGTATTTTATTCAATGTAAATGAACCCGAAAATCTTCAAAACGCCTGGTTGGTAGGTTTTGAAGCCGGCATATCCAAGAGATTTACTGAGCTGCCAGGAATATGGAAAGGTTTTGGCGTAGATGCCAACTACACCTATACAGACTCAAAAGCGAAAGTTCCGCGCTTTGACAAAGGAAAATTGATAGAAGATGAAAGTGTGATTCCCAAACAGGCAAAACACTTGTTCAATGTCTCCCTGATCTATGAGAACAGCAAATTTATGGCTCGTATTGCCGGCAACTACAAAGGTAAATATCTTGATGCCATTCGTCAGGTCGCTGGACCCGAACATTACCGCTGGTATTCGAGCAATTTTTCGGTAGATTTTTCTTCTTCCTACGCCATCAACTCGAAATTCAGATTATTCGCCGAATTAAATAACATCACTGGAGCCCCTGTGCGCTACTATCACGGTGTATACGATCGTGCCGAACAAGCAGAATGGTATTCTGTCCGTGGTCAAGTGGGGGTCAGCGCAAAACTTTTTTAACATATAACAATATGGAATTCAAACAGATTATCCTAACAACGTTGTCCACTCTGGTACTAGGTACTGGAGTTATACATGCTCAGCGACCTGAGCTTCCGCAGCTTAACGCGTTAAAAATCAACCAGATTCAGGTGCTTGGTACGCATAATAGTTATGCTAGGCCTGTAGATCCCCGTCTTGCCGCCTATGCTGATCCTATTTTTGCAAAAATGATGGAAAAGATGACCACCTTAATCCCAGCGGATAAGCTTGCGTCATTTAAGGAGTTTCATCCAAATACGATGACGATGAGCGAGGGGTTGAAATATGATCATCCATCTTTTGATGTACAGCTCGACAGTGGGATTCGAAGTTTAGAAATGGATGTTTATTATGACCCCACAGGAAATCGTTTCAATAAGCCCGCTGGGTACGAGGTATTAAATAGTAGGGGTGTTTCGGATCTGGCGCCCTATCAAAAGGAAGGTTTGGAAAAGCCAGGTTTTAAGATGCTCCACATCGCGGATTTTGATTTTCGATCGCATTATGCTACTTTTCGAGGCGGTTTGAACGCGTTAAGAAATTGGTCCGATCGACACCCCGGACATCTTCCGATCTTCATCATGGTCGAAGCAAAGGACAAAGGCATACCAATCTTTCCAAATAGCGCTGAGGTTCTTCCTTTTGACGAGAAGGCATTCGATCAGCTGGATGCCGAAGTTGTCGAAATATTGGGCAAAGAAAAGCTTATTACACCAGATGATGTACGTGGACAGCATAGCACGTTACGTGAGGCAGTGCGTTCTGGCAACTGGCCGACCATTAAAACATCCCGTGGAAAATTTGTTTTCTTGCTACTTCCGGCGACTGCTGGAATGAACTTAGAATCTGCTTATGTTAAAGGCAGGCCCAATCTTGAAAAACGTATCATGTTTGTACAGTCTGAACCCAATGATAGTTTTGCATCCTTTATCCTATTGGACAACGCGCTAGTACGTCAGAATGAAATTCAAAATCTTGTAAAACAAGGCTATATTGTTCGTAGTCGGTCCGATATCGAAACATACGAAGCAAAGATCAATGATTACACGAGGGCAAATGCGGCTTTTAATAGTGGAGCCCAGATTATATCTACCGATTTTTTTAGACCAGGTAATGGCTACCATACATCCTATTATGTGAAGTTGCCTCATGGCAATCCTGCCCGTTCAAATCCTATTAATGGAAGAAAATAAACACGTTGATAATCAAGAACAATAAAAAAAGAATAAAATAGTACCGCTTCAATATTGAAGCGGTACTATTTTTATTTGAAACTTTTAAAACACGAGTAAACAGTGATGCTAGGCACTAAAAACGAAAAGTGGCTGTTCCCCATCTCGGCATTTCTATGGAAAGAGGGAAACTGTATTGAATATATTTGCGGTTTTCTTGTTAAACCCTGATTCCTCTGCCAGATAAAAATCCTTGCCAAAATTTGAATGACAAGGATTAATTGCTGATCAGATCCTTATATTAATCAATGGTAATATTATTGATTGCTCTTTCCAGTGATGTCTCCATTATTCCGGGAATTGAAAGACCTTCTGCGCGGAACACACTGATGTCAGAAACACCATAAAATCCAAAGATATTTTTGATGTAAGGAATATTGGAGTCGTATATTTGGTATGGACCTTCCGAATAGACATTTCCAGAGGTAAACGCGACGTAGAGCTTCTTGTCGTTTAACAAGCCCTTTGGTCCATTTTCATCGTACTTGAAGGTATAACCAGCTCTTGAAGTAAAATCGAAATAGGCCCTCAGAGTCGCGGGAACTGAAAAATTGTACATTGGAGAATCAATGACGATAATGTCAGCTTCCTTTAATTCCGAAATTAGACCTTCCGAATATTTGCTGATTGATTGCTGTTCTTCGGAATAATTTTCAGCAGGTGTAAAAAACGTATTTATATGTACCTCCTCTAAAAGTGGAATTTTACTTTTTGTCAGATCGCGTTCTTTTACAATGCTATTGGAATATTTTTCCTGGATTTTTTGAATAACAGCATTTCCTAATTTTCTACTTGCAGATACCTCTGCTCTTGGACTTGAAATAATGTGAAGTATATTTTTCATTTTTCTTTGTTAAAATTTCTTTAACAAAATTATGTATATTAGCTTATTAAAAGTTAGTAGTAATCAAAAGGTTAGTAGTAACCTTTAGGTTAGTTTAATATCTAATCCCATGGAAAATACAATTGATTTAGAGGAGCCCATCACAGCTACAAAATGTTCTGAAAATCTCTCTTCTGTTGAAGATGCAATTTATGTTATCGGCGGAAAATGGAAATTAAAAATTATTATTGTTCTGCAGGAAAGCGGGAATATCAGATTTAATGAGCTTCAAAGAAATATTAAGGGCATCTCAGCGCGAGTGCTTTCAAATGAATTGAAAGATCTTGAATTAAACGGTTTTGTCAAAAGAGTCGTGCATGCTGAGCAAATGCCAGTAGTCGTAGAGTACATTTCCACAGATTACAGCAAAACCCTTAAAAATGTTATTATGGCACTTTCGGATTGGGGAAAAATGCATAAACGAAATATTCGTTCGGACGCATTTTTAAGTCAATAAAAATTAAACTGTCAGCTCATGACGCATATTTCCAAGGTAATTTATTTTTGATTCTTGTTTTTTTTTAACCAATCTCAGTGTTCAAAAAGAGAGTTTACTTTAAGATCAATTGGCGCAATCGTTCCTGATTTTCGTCACCCCATGCCCCTAATACAGAAATTACTGGAATTAACGTTTTGCCAAATTCGGTGAGACTGTATTCCACTTTGGGCGGTGCGACAGGAAATATTACCTTTGAAATTAATTCATGAGCTTCTAATTCATTTAATTGTACATTCAAAACCCGGCGAGAAGCATCAGGAATTTTGCGCTGTAATTCGCTTGGACGTTTGTAGCCGTCATTGATGAACCAAAGTAAACGGATTTTCCATTTTCCATAGAGTACCTCGGCAATCAAATCTAGTCCGCAATTTAAGCTTAAAGGTATTTTCTTTTCATACATATTTCAAAGTTAAATCAATGTTTTAAAATAAGCAATAGGGCGAAATTTATCCCTATGCAATTCGTTTTTCCGTACTTGTACAAATTGTTTGTACACCGGAAATTTGTGTTAAAATACAAGAAAATGGAACAGATATTTAATTTCAACAATGAACTCTCAGGTAGAATAGTTTTAGTTACAGGTGGTACAAAGGGGACCGGAAAGGCGATAGCCGAAAGATTGTTGCATGCAGGTGCAACAGTGATTGTTACGGCAAGAAATGCACCCAAGCGACACAACGAAAACATTCACTTTCTTTCAGTTGATCTAAGCCAACCGAGAGAAACACAGGAAGTGATTTCGAAAGTTCTCCAGAAATTCGGGAGACTTGACATTTTGATAAACAATTTGGGGGGATCGGATACACCTGGAGGCGGTTTTTCTGTACTCAGCGATGATGATTGGGAAAAGACGATTCATACAAATTTGCTTGCACCTGTTCGTTTAGATCGAGGATTTTTGCCACAAATGCTGGATCGCGGAGAAGGGGTTATTATTCATATCGCTTCAATACAGGCGAGACTACCCCTATACGATTCTACATTGCCTTATGCTGCATCCAAAGCTGCACTACTCAATTACAGCAAAAATCTATCTAATGAAGTCTCTCCAAAAGGAGTAAGAGTATTAACAGTTTCGCCTGGATGGATACAGACAGATGGAGCAAAAGGAATGATGCAAGAAATAGCAGAGCGCGCAGGTATCACCGTTGAGGAAGCCATTCAGCAGGTGATGAAAAATTTAGGAGGTATACCATTTGGCAGACCTGCAAAACCAGAAGAGGTAGCCGAATTGGTAGGCTTTTTAGCTTCGCCACGTGCGGGATATCTCACTGGAACCGAATTCGTGATTGATGGCGGCACATTGCCAACGATATAAACTTAGAAGTATTCCAGCATGCAGGCAAGCCACGATATCAGTGCTTAAGTGACATGTTTTTCACTATGGCTGCATGTGGATTTTTTGATTATAAATATGATCCGAAAAGAAAATAGTGATGATCTTGTCCAAGATCATCCTACAGAAGCAGGGTGTTATATCTATAGAAAAATTTAGAGATTGATCAACAGACTACATGTTTCCCTGCACAAACTTGCCTTTTTCACTGACAACTTTATTTCCCCATGCCGTAATTGCGTCCAAAACCGGAACAAATGATTGACCGAAATCTGTTAATTTATAAATGACTTTGATAGGAGGTTTTTGACCATATACTTCCCTTGATACCAATTCGTCTTTTTCCAGTTGTTTCAGCTGCAAGCTCAATGTCATTTCCGTAACAGCTGGCATTTCTTTACGAAGTTCACTATATCTTTTGGGGCCATCCTTTAAATGGTACAAAATAACTGCCTTCCATTTGCCGCCCACTAAATCCATTGTCAGGCTTACTGTACAAGGGTAGGTCCTCTCGTTCAGTTTTACATAATCACTGTTACATTCAATTTTCATCTTGTGTTTTTTTGCAGCTATCTATTTTGATAGTTATTGCAAATGTACTTTGCTAAAATTAGTTTTGCAACTATAAAAATTATAGTTAATTAAAATAGCGAACAATGATATCAAAATCAAAAAGACCAGCCTCTTTGGAGAACGATGATAGACCAATAATCACCGTCGTTGGTGTTTTGGGCAAACAAGGCTTGAGCGCCACTCGTTCACTCGTGGAAAGTGGGCGTTATCGGGTACGAGGTATTACCCGCAGGCTCAATTCAATAGAGGCGATTAAGCTGGTGGAGCAGGGAGTTGAGCTTGTGAATTTACCTCTTGACCTTGGCTATAAAAAAGCGTTTATAGAAGCATTCCGGGGTTCTTATGGCGTTTTTTTGATGACGCCAAATATTGCCCCGCCAGCTACTCACGAATTTGAATTGGGTAAAGAGCTAGCGGATGCTGCTGTAGAAGCCGGTATACAGCATATCATTTTCAGCAGTTTGGAAAACGTGGATAAAATATCAGGCGGAAAATTGTTCGCCCCCCATTTTACCGACAAGGCCAGGGTCGAACAATATATCCGGACACTGCCTGTGACAAGCTCATTTATTTATATGGCTTTCTTTTTCACAAATCTGCTTGAATTTTATACGCCACAAGTAAAAGGAGACAGCCTTGTGTTCCCGATTTATTTACCCAAAGATTTTCAGGCACCATTTGTTGACCCTCTTACAGCTACCGGTGCAGCAGTCCTGGAAATATTTGCCAATCCTCTGAGATATTCAGGTAAGGCGCTCCCGGTCGTCGGAGAGATGATCTCCCCCGGGGAAATAGTTGAAACTTTTACAAAAGTTACAGGCAAAAAGGCTGAGTATGCTGCCGCATATTCAAGGGAGGATATGCTTAAGTACTTTCCGGAGTTTGGATCAAATGATGATTTGGTGAGAGAGATTTTGGGGATGGCCAGTTACGCTATTGAATATGGATATTATGGAAAGGAACGTGACCTCGAATGGAGCAGACAGGTAAATCCCCAAAGCCTTACTTGGGAACAGTTTCTTCGTAATACAGGTTGGAAAGGTCAAAAACTTGTGTTTTGATTACATTTTAAGTAATTCCTATGTAGAAAAAAAATTGAAAAGAAATGATAAGTGTAATTAAAAAAAATTGACACATGATGAATGTAAATTATTTTAGTTGACTGGGTGCATGCCAAATTGTTTTTGAAAGGCAGTTGAAAAAGCTTGCGTGCTTCCATCCATATTTTAATGTAATTGTGCTGATCGAATCGACGTTATTCTATTGAAATTTCTCAAAGGTTTTTCTGCAGCTTTTTTTTACTTCCCGTAATTTTTGAATATCTAATACGCTATTGAGAAGACTCGATCTTTTTGGAAAAAGAAACTGTACAGATTACATGTCATTTTTTATTTCCTTGTTGTTCCCATCGGTGTTCGCTCCGGCTATCAACTCAGATAGAAAGTGACACATCAAAAATAGCTGCATTTTTCAAGGTGCAATAATGCCGAAAAAACCGTAAAACCCTACGAATGATAATTTATCGCCGGCGAATTATAATTCGTTTAATTTTTTATAGGTTTTACAGTTAAATTTAAGCATAAAATAAAGCTGACATCATCAATTAATATATTCCATTTTACAATAATCATATATGAAGAAACTATTATTACTAGCCATTTTGCCTTTCATTTTTTCTTGTAAAGGTCGCGGAGAAATAGATTTGGCAACCTTGAACTTAAACGAGCCGATTGAAAAAATCAGCAGTTTTGATGACGCATTATTGATTGGTGTAGAAACTGTAGAGTATCCTTTTAGTTTATTGTTGGAGGTTGAAAAATCAAAGAAATACAGTTTTGATGGAATTGATTTGAAAGGCCAGCGGATTATTTTTCAAATCGAATCTGAGAAGCTGAAAACAGATAGCATTACACGATTTGGTGGCGGACATATTGATCTTAAATCGGCTAAAAATATCAATGAGTTAAATGAGGTTTTAAAAAGTTACGATGCCAAAAGTAAAATCTACGGCGTAAGAATTGAGCTGAAAACGCCAGAACTACAGGCCAATATTTTAAAGAAACTAGAGGCCAAATACGGTAAGGGTACTAAAAACCCAAATACTGACAACGGTTTGTACTGGAACATAAAGACTCAAAATAAATTTGTTTTTTATGCTCCAGATTACAGAAGATTAATCATTTTGAACAATACTGATCTGTCTAAATCGTGCTATTGGGATATCATGAATGGTTTAATTGATTTTGGCGGATGCGATAATGAAAAATACATGGCAGACTTGATGAAAAATGCGACCAAGCCAGAAGATGTTAAAGAGAAACCTACGATAAAAATTGATAAAAATTGGAACATCAATGCGTTGATCGTAGGTAAAACAACAGAAGAAGACTTTGTGAAATCAGCTACTAACAAGCGTTTTGAACGAATCACAGAAATTGATGGGACTACGGCAAAAACAAACGAAATCTATTATCAGAATAACTATCATGATTTTTACTTTTACTTTGCTGTAAGCGAAAATGATCCCGATAATCAAAGGGAGAACTTCATCAATGGCTACGCCATCAACGACTTTAGAAAGGTGGATATTTCCTTTGAAAATGGCTTAAAACCGGGTTTAAAATTTGATGAAGTGCTAAAGTTGTTGGAAAAACTTAAGATAGCCTATCACCCGGTTGATTTTGCCAATTATATCGAAATTAAAACCTCACCCTATAAAGTGACCTTGAATTTTAATGATAATATGTCGCTTTCTGGAATGTTTGTTAAATAGCTTCTGATGAAAAAAATATAAGCTCCATAGAAATGGTAAAGAAAAGCGATTTTTATAAATTGTTGTAAAATCAAGTGCATGAAAAAGATTAGAAAGTTCCTTTTATCGGTTATCGTCCTATGCCTAATAGCTCTAGTTGTTGTTTTGGTAACCAACAGCAACATAACGGCCGAAACAGAAAAGCTGATTTTCACCGAATTTAAAGATGTGCCAAAAGCGAAGGTAGTCATCATTTTTGGCGCCGGTATAAACGGTGATCAGCCAAGTAGGTACTTAAAAGATAGGCTGGATGCCGGGATTTTGCTGTATAAAAACAACAAGGTGGATAAAATATTACTGTCAGGAGATAACGGAAGAGATGAATATGATGAGCTTACCGTAATGAAGTTATATTGTCAGAAAAATGGCGTAGATACAACAAAAATTTACATTGACTATGCCGGATTTGATAGCTACTCGACCATGTACCGTGCAAAACATATCTTTCGTGTTGATACGGCAATTTTGGTATCCCAGAAATATCACCTGAACAGATGTATTTACCTGGGCGATAAATTGGGCATAAAATCATTCGGTTATAGTGCCGATAGGAGTATCTATCCAGGTTATAAGTACTACGCATTTCGGGAAAAACTATCGGTTACCAAAGCTGTTTTAGATGTAATAAGAAACAGAAAACCAAAGTATTTAGGTGAACCGGTTGATATCAATGGAGCATCAAATTATACGAAAGAATAACTTATGAAATACCTTCTTTTCTTTGTATTTCTCTTGTTTTTAGGATGTAATCCTATCCCTAAAAAAGATAAGCACCCCGATGTGCCTCAGCTGATCGATTTGCTAAAAGATGAAAGCAAGTTCAGAAAAGTGACCGATATGACCGGCTTAAGCAGCCTTGTTTTTTTAAGCGACGACAGAATACTTTTAAGGCCCAACAACAGTAACTCGCCCGTAAAGATTATTGATGTAGATAAAAACATCGTATTTGAAAAGATTTACAACTGGGCACAGCCATTTTATATCGATAAACAGGGAAATTTATATTTCGACGGCAAAAAGTTTTTTTACCCTGATTATAAAAAACAGGAAGATTTTAAAACGGTCGTTATTGCAGATAGCTTGCATAAAAAGTTGGAAGAATTGAAAAATCTGAACGATAGTTTGCAGACGAAAATTTTAACAAAATACGAGGTGGAAATACTGAAACCGTATGGGCTAAAACCTTGTCCCTACACCATCGTAAATACAGAGCGCTGCGATGTCTTTAAAGTGATTAACCAGACCCTGGTCGTTAGACAAACAGATCTTTTTAAAAGCGAACTTGATCTATCCAAAACTGAAATTCCGAAATTCGATGACGATGTTCTGATTGGCTGGCGCAATGGCAAACTGCCCAGTCCGGATTACTTGGCTTATTACGAGCTAAAAAAACAACGCTTTAAGTGCAATGACATGACCATACCGAAAACCGTAACGCTAAAAGGCCAACTGTATTTTTTTGCTCCTAGTTTGGGTTTGTACCAGATCTTGTTTTAATGCACTTTTGCGACAGATAATACCTTAACCTTTCTATATCAAGATTTTTGTGTGTTTTTTTCTATTCTGGCCAGCTCTTCCCTTACACAATTTTTTATGAGCCAAACGATGGATCTATAAATCAGGTAGAGAAAAAATAGACTTAAAACAACCACAATTCATTACCTGCTGTTATGAGCTACATGAAAGTGTAGCACATCCAGGGGTATTGTCATAGCTCGAAGGCCGCTTTATGGAAAATTCCGGAAATAGCTCTTGGTATGGATTTTCTAAAGCCTGCGTTAGTTTGATTAACATTTCTGTTTTTCCGTTATCAATTTCTTCGATACACTCGTAAAGCAGATAGTTTCTCAGTATAAATTTAGGATTTGTCGTTTTCATTAACTCCAGGGACTCTTCCTTTGAAATCGAATTTGAATGAATACGGGATTGATATTGTTCGATGAAGTCTTCAAGTTTTCTGAGTTTTTCTTCATTTAAAGCAGTATATGCTACCCGGCTGAAATTTTCGTTTAAATCCGTATCTGGAGTTATTTTTTCTAATTGATTGAAGAATAAGGTGTGATCCAATTCCAACTCCTGCATTAAGCCCTGCCAGTTTGTAAAAAAGTCTTCGTCCTCTGTTTTGAGCCCATCGAATCCGAATTTTTTGCAGAGCATTTTGTCATGGGCTTCCCAAAAATAAATTCCAAAACTATTTAACGTGTTTTCTAGGAATTTTTCATCTTCGATTATCGGCTGAAGGGCATTTGCAAGTTTCCATAGATTCCAGTGTGCCATCTTTCCCTGCTTTCCAAATGCATATCTTCTTCCCGGAAGATCCGTTGTATTTGGGGTGAAATTTAAATTATATTCATCCATCATGGAGTAGGGACCATAATCAATTGTTAAACCTAAGATAGACATATTGTCCGTGTTCATTACGCCATGAACAAACCCTACTCTGGACCATTCCACCATTAGGTCTGCCGTTCGGGTACACACTTTTTCAAAAAAATCTTTATATTTCTGATGATCGGTTGAAACAATTTCAGGAAAGTAATTTTCAATCGTAAAATCAAGCAGATCCTGCAAGAGCTTGTGTTCCCCCTGAGCAAACATCAGCTCAAAATGCCCGAAACGAAGGAAACTTTCGGCCGTTCTTATGACTACAGCTCCTTTTTCGTATTGAGGATTTCCGTTATACATGATATCCCGAATAACATCTTCTCCTGTAAAGGCCAGGCTTAAAGCCCTGGTAGTGGGCACGTCTAAGTGATGCATAGCTTCACTCATCAGATATTCGCGTACCGAAGACCGCAATACAGCCCTTCCGTCGGCACGCCTTGAATAAGGAGTTGCGCCGGCTCCTTTCCACTGGATCTCTGCTTTTTTACCGTTTGCATTGGTAATTTCTCCCGCGAGAATAGCTCTTCCGTCGCCCAGCTGTCCTGCCCAGTTACCAAATTGATGCCCTGCGTAAGCAGTTGCGTAGGTCCGAATTGTATCGGGAAGCTGAGACCCCACCAAAAAACCGAGATCCTTTTCCTCAAATTTTCCCAGTCCTATTTCCTCAGCAAGAGCCTCGTTAAAAGTGATTAATCGCGGCTTGTCAAACCCGGCAGGTTCAATTGTGGCAAATAGAACTTTTGGTGTGTTTCTCTGCGCAGGATTATTGGAAAAATCTCCGGGAAATTTCTTGAGGAAAGGTTGTCTGATCTGTTCGATATTCATACCCCAAAGATATTCATTATAACGGAAAACACGTTCCAAATTATTGAAAGGTCTTCCTTCAAGCTGATCTGGAGATGATAACCAGAGGGAATTGGTTTAAAAGATATTTACATTATCCTTTGATATGATCTGAAGTAGACATAAGTCTTTTTACAACTCCTATTTATAATACAGATACCGTCAAATTTCACCCAGCTTTCGGGATAGAAAATATAAACAAGTAGTCACAAAGGAGGTGTTCGTTACCAATTATTCAAATGCCTTCCACGAATTGATGACACCTACCGAACACGCAAATTTGGTTTACGTTATGTATTCCCAGCGTAGTTCCAGGCATCTGCGTCACGCTTTCTTCCAAATCGTCGATCCAATCCAGTAATTCAGGCTCGGCAAAGAACATCCAAAACCTCATTAGGCTATCAAATATAATGGCGAATAAAGGGATATCCTTTAAAAAACCGACTAAAAAAATCAAATTTAGATAGATACTTTAGCATTCCAAAAATAATAGCGAGCTTTCCCCGAGAATGATTGTATAGCTAAGTAGTCCATGGAGCGATAGCTTTGCCTATATTATTTTAAATCAAAAAACTACTGTAAATCAATTTTAATTAAAGAGACTATAGGCCCGCCATTTCCTAGGAAATATAAAATTTTATTTAGCCTACCAATGATTTTGATTTAGTAATTTTATCTTTATATTAAATTCGTCGTTCGTACCAATTATATGAATTTACCACATGAAATCTCCTAAAGAAGCTGTTACACTGGAAAAACTTAAAAATGGAGACCTTAATTCATTTAATGAAATTTATTTCCAATATTCCCCCAAGATCTATATCAGATTGATCAGGCTGGTCAAAGATCAAAATATTGCTGAAGAGATCCTGCAGGACGTATTTACCAAAATATGGCTTCATCGCGAAAAGATTGATCCCGGCCGGGGATTTGTCTCCTTTCTCAACCATATTTCGGATAATTTAGCCATGGATTTCTTTCGAAAAGTGCAAAGAGACAAGGCGCTTCAATTGGAAATATGGGCTTCAGCGATAGAATTGTATTATCATACCGAAGAAAAGCTGTTTTTCAAAGATAAACAGCAGATGCTGACCAAAGCAATTGATTCCCTGAGCCCCAAACGGAAGGAGATTCTGATGCTTAACAAATTTGAGGATAAAAGTTATAAAGAAATAGCCGAATTGATGGGCATTTCAGTCTCTACGGTAAGTAATCAATTAGTGAGTGCACTAAAAGATATCAAAGAGTATATTCAAAAAAACTACCGCGATGAGTATATAATCAGTCTTTTTGCGGCTTTTTTATTTACCCTATAAAAAAAATAAAAAAGCAATAGTGTGATTCTCTCTGACAAACGTATAGAGAAACAAATACAGCACTGTATTGAACTAATTATAGAAAATTTTGAAAGAGCAGTCCTTTAAAGATCAATTGTTGGCGTATATCCACAACCGCCTGGATGTGCAGTATTATGAGTCGTTCTTTGACGAATTGGCTGAGATGGATACTGCAATTCTGCAGTTGTGGATCGCTGAGATGCTGGATCAGGATGAAGGACAAACCTTAGAGCAGATTCCTCTACCAGATTTAAATAGTGTTCATCAGAAGGTGCTCGATCATATCTATGCCGTAGATCCTCCCAAGCCAGCGCTGATCCGGAGAATAAGCCTGTGGACCTGGGCTTCCTGTGCCGCCGTGCTGCTCTGCATATTGTCGGTTCTTTTTTTGAAAAATTTCTCGACCCCAGCAAAAGAGCAGATCACCTGGTATGAAAATAAAAGAGCTTATACGATCTACGCGCAGCTCCCCGATAGCAGCACGGTTATCCTTTATCCACATGCAAAAATCGGATTCGAATATAATGACCAGGGCCAGCGTGATGTACAACAGGTACAAGGGCGTGTTGTTTATAAAGTACACAAAAACAAAAACGCACCTTTTCAAGTCAATTACAAAGGATATTTGACTACAGCCTTGGGTACAATATTCAGCGTAGACCCTAGGGATACCGATCATGTATTGATAAAATTAATGGAAGGAAAAATATCTGTCGGACCAGTTGCCGGGGATAGCCGAAGCTTAATATACCTCAAGCCAAAAGAAGAAGTATTGGTCAACTTAAATCTAGAGCAGATGATTAAGTTTTGTGAGCCCGAATTGATAAAATCTCAGCCAGCGCGCGCGGACAAGGAGTTAAGGAAGCTCATTCCACATCTAACTGCTAATGTAGAGTGGAGCAATCAGTCCGTCAAATTCAACCAAACCAAAAACGTTCAGCTGTTAAGGGTAATCGAAAGCCTTTATGATGTTTCGATTATATGCGATAGCCCTGACTTACTCAATAGTTCATTTACGGGAAGCTTAAATAGTAAGGAATCGCTGACCAATTTCCTGACCAGTTTCTGCCAATTGAATGGATGTACATTCCGAGTGGATAATGGCATTGTCAACATCAGTAATTCGGGAAGAAAGGAGGACGTACAGTAGGATAGAATCAACCCAACGCGGAAAATAAACCAATATATAAATCAGAATAACCAATTGTAAACAATTATGAAGCATATTCTAATCAAATTAATGCTCGTGGGATTGCTATTTCCATACTTTTCGGTAGGATTTGCACAATCTAACCTGAAAGTAAATGGTAAAATAGTAGACAGCGAAGGTAATACATTGCCCGGCGCTACTATTGATCTTATCCATGAAAAGATCAGCAAAAAACATCATTTTGTGGCTGACAACAACGGTTTGTTTGTTTTGGCCCCGCTAGTTGCTGGCGAGAATTACACGATCTATGCCCACCATCTTGGCTATGACACCGATTCGGTTAAACACTTTGTGGCAACGGCGACCAGCAAAAATACGGTACTCATCCGTTTGAAATCAAACAGCGGTATGATGGACGAAGTTGTTGTCGTCGGCTACGGGACACAGAAAAAAGTAAATCTGACGGGGGCAGTATCTGCCGTGTCGGGTGATGATCTGAACAACAGGCCCGCTGGGCAAACCTCTTCAGCCCTTCAGGGCATGGCCTCGGGAGTGACTGTCACACAGCGTTCCGGTAAGCCAGGGGCGGACGGTGCCGACATTCGTATTCGCGGTATCGGTACACTTGGCAATGCCGCTCCCTTGGTGCTCATAGATGGAATCGAAGGCTCTATCAATAATATCGATCCCAATTTGATCGAGAATATTTCGATATTGAAGGATGCGGCATCCTCGTCGATCTATGGTTCTCGGGCAGCCAATGGTGTTATCTTGGTCACGACCAAAAGAGGGAGTTCCGATAAAGTCGCGATAGCGTACAATAATTATTTTGGCTGGCAGTCGGCAACCAATATGCCCAAGATTGTCAATGCCTTGGATCATATGCTCCTGACAAATGAAGCCTATACCAATGTTGGAGCGAGCCCGTTGTATCCAGAAGATATCATTGCGGCATATCGTGACCAAGGCAATGGCAGTTCGGATGAGTATCCCAATACCGATTGGCAAAAGGAATCATTGCAGGGAAATGGGTTCCAGCAAAGCCATTTCCTAACGGTGAATGCCGGAACAAACAAAGTGAAAATGCTGACTTCTGTTGGTTATTTCGACCAAAAAGGTTTGACACTGAATAGCTCGTTTAAACGCTATACCATACGTAACAACGTGGATGTTAAGTTTTCAGATCAACTGGCCGTCAAATTTGATTTCCAATACGTCAATCCGATCGTGACCTCTCCATCGGCCAGCATCGAAGAGCTTTTCCAGTGGATGAGCAGCATTCCGGCCAATCAATCTTTTAGAAATTCCAACGGCACATGGGGATTAGGCTGGAATGGAAATAATCCCGTTTCGGCAGCTGCCGATGGCGGTGTTGCGACCAACAAAAGTCCATTTGGCAGTATCAACGCTTCATTGATCTATAAACCCAAGGAATGGTTGACTGCTGAGGTCAATTATGCGCCCAAATATGCGACTCAGGTCAATAAGAATTTCAGAAAAGCAGTGCAGTCGTATTTCCCCGACGGAACGCCGAGCTTTTCAGTTCCGGTTCGCACGGCACTTACACAATACAATAGCCAGGAACTTTTTAATAATATGCGAGCTACCTTGACGCTCAACAAGGATTTTGGCCCGCATCAGTTAAAAGCATTGGTTGGTGGTTCGCGGGAAGATTATAAGATTGATTATACCCAGGGATTTAGAGACACCTATGTGCTCCCGGACTATGAAGTGCTTAATGCAGGGTCTGCTCTCAATCAATCTGCTACTGGAAGTGCTTCCGAGTGGGCATTACAATCCTTATTCTCCCGTATCAATTACGTATTCAAAGATCGTTATCTATTGGAACTCAATGCACGCTATGATGGTTCCTCTAGGTTTGCCAAAGGCAACCGATACGGATTTTTCCCTTCGGCCTCAGCCGGATGGCGGTTTTCCGAGGAGGGATTCCTCGCCGCATCCAAAGGCTGGCTTACAGAAGGGAAAATTAGGGCCTCCTGGGGAAAATTGGGAAATCAGAATATTGGGACCTATCCAGCAGTAGCATCCTTGAATCTCGGTTCATACACCCTCGGCAACGGTATAGTCAATACAGCAGCACTCAATGATATGTCCAATCCCGACATTACCTGGGAGTCAACCGAGGAAAAAAATATCGGTATTGATCTCACCTTATTTAAACACTGGACCATTACGGCCGATCTATACAACCGGAAAACCAGTGACATATTACTCCAGCTGGATATCCCACTGATTATAGGGTTGAACAAACCTTATCAAAATGCGGGCCTTGTCGAAAATAAAGGCTGGGAGCTTTCCATGGGCTATCGGAGTGATCCCGGCAAAGCCTTTAAATATAATTTTACGTTTAACCTCTCCGATGTCAAAAACAAGGTGTTGGATATGCGGGGAATCAATCAGACCGGTCTGACCGTCAATCGTGAAGGCCATCCCATTAATTCGATCTTTGGCTATGTTTCGGAGGGATTTTTCCAGACTGCCGATGAAGTGAAAGCACATGCCACACAGTTTGGCACCTTGGCTCCTGGTGACCTCAAATACAGCGATCAGAATGGGGATGGTGTAGTTAATGAGTCCGATAAGGTCATTATCGGGAGTACGATTCCACGATATACCTATTCGCTCAACTCCAACTTCAGTTTCAAAGGATTCGACCTCAGTTTTCTGTTGCAGGGTGTGGGGAAAGCCGATGGCTACCTCTATGGTGCCGGTATCCAGCCTTTTACAACAACAGGCGCAATTGGCGGGACGATCCGTGAGGACAATAAAGACCGGTGGACCCCTGACAATACCACGGCCAAATATCCGCGCCTGGCTTTCGGGCAGAATAACAACCAGCAGTCCTCCCAGTTTTGGATGAAGAATGCCGCCTATCTTCGGTTGAAGAATTTGCAGCTCGGCTATACGTTCCAGGCAGACCTGCTAAAGTCCATTGGACTGAATAGGCTCCGGGTATTTGTCAACGGCTCAAACCTATTCAGCGTAGACAAGTTTTGGGACGGTTATGACGTCGAAGCACCAGTGGGCTATGGCAATTTTTACCCACAGGTAAAAGTGTATTCTTTTGGATTGGATATTACATTATAAAATTAGCATTTATGAAAACTCTCAATAAGCTCGCGCTATATATTGCATCTATTGCTATGCTCTTTTTGATGGGGGCCTGCGAAAAATACCTGGACAGGTCCCCGCTGGATGGCCCATCAGACGAAAATTATTTCAAAAATCAAGATGAATTGACTTTAGTTGTCAACGGTCTTTACAGTGCCTTGGCATTTCACCCTACGGACGATATGCCCATCAACCTGACGCTTGATGATGTCACAGATATCGGTTGGGACCGTAATACCTCTGATCTACAGGCCGTGGGAAGAGGGGATCACGATAGCAACAATGGTTACATCCGGAATATCTGGACCAACTCCTATAAGGTCATTGGCAAATGTAATTTCATTTTGGACAATATCCAGAAGTTGGATGGCAAGATGGATGGCAGCTTGCAGCAGCGCTATAAAGCGGAGACACAGTTTATCCGGGCCTATGTCTATCAATATCTCATTGATTACTTTGGCGGAGTACCTTTAGTAACGAGTGGCTTAAGCCTTGCGGATGCGAATGTTCCGAAAACATCCAAGGCTGAAATTGCAGACTTTATCCTCAAAGAGCTTGCTGAAGCGGCAGCTGTCTTGCCGCTGAGCTATGGTTCAGCAGATGTTGGGCGCGCTACCAAAGGAGCGGCTTTGGCCATACGGGCCCGGGCAGCACTCAATAATGGGCTTTGGAAAGAAGCCGCGCGTTCTGCCAAAGAAATCATGGACCTCAACGTATATGCCTTACACCCCGACTTCGGCCAATTGTTTACCTACGATGGCGAAGCATCTAAGGAGATTATTTTTGCCTTTCAATATTTACGCTTACAAAAAACCAAGACACACAGTACCACACGTGGATTTTTGTCACGCAATGCACAGGGCACTTCCAATAAAATCCCCTCCCAATCCATTGTTGATAGCTACCTCTGTACTGACGGTTCTGCCATTGACAAATCCGCCAAATTTGATCCTAAAAAACCATTTGCCAATCGGGATCCACGCCTGGGGTATACCATCGCACTTCCCGGTACCACATTTTTTGGTTTTCAGTTTGAGACCCATAAGGATAGTATCATCTGCTGGAATTATGGCTACAATACGTCCACGGCAGTTCGCATCCAAAATCAGGACGCCATCAATGCCTATGCGACCTTTTCTGGCTATTGCTGGAAAAAATATGTTGATATCAAGGACAAAGACTTCACCATGGAATCTGAACTAAATATTATCCAGAGCCGATATGCTGAGGTATTGTTGATCTATGCCGAGGCGATGATCGAGAGCAATAAAGCCGACCAAACGGTATATGATGCGATCAATAGTATTCGGCAACGCCCCAGCGTCGATATGCCAGCAATCCCCAGCGGTAAAACGCAGGCTGAGCTGCGCGAGATCGTACGAAAAGAAAGGCTTTATGAATTGGCCAATGAGGGTTTTCGGCTGGTCGATTTGAGACGTTGGAAACTGGCCGATAAATTTATGAACTCGACCCTCTATGGTCGTATTCCAAAAGGCCTACTCGTCAATGCGCCGACGATCGATGCAGATAGTTACGTGAATTATAAAAATGTCGCTAATCAGAAAGATATGCGTGTTATCGAGCTCCGTAAGTTCGATCCTAATAAGAATTATCTCTGGCCGATCCCGAATATTGAAATTGTAACCAATAAAAATCTGGAGCAAAACCCAGGCTATTAAATCCTAAGATGATGAGAAAAACACTTTTAATGACGATAGGGCTGTTGACCATGTTTTGGCAGCTCGTCAAGGGACAAACCGACAGACAGGTCGATATCTGTATTTATGGTGCTACCTCTGCCGGCGTAACGGCTGCCTATACCGCCTCACAGGCCGGTAAATCTGTCTTACTGATCGACCCGGGGACAAGGCTAGGCGGACTTAGTTCCGGCGGATTGGGGCAGACGGATATCGGGAATAAATATGTCGTGACAGGTTTGGCTCTAGATTTTTACCGTAAAATGGGCAAGCATTACGGTAGTTTTGAGCAATGGATCTTTGAACCCAAAATAGCCGAATCCATCTTCAAGACCTATCTGGCACATTCCCGGACGCAAACACTGTTGGGGCATCGCTTAACCGCCGTAAAGACAGACCCACGAGCGATCAAAAGCATAACCCTGCTTCCGAGTGAGCGCAGCGACGGCAAAAATATAACGGTCAAGGCCAAGGTATTTATGGACTGTAGCTATGAGGGCGACCTTATGGCCAAAGCAGGCGTATCCTACCATGTGGGCCGCGAGTCAAATAGCACCTACGGCGAGACGATCAATGGTGTGCAATTGCTGGATGGTCATCAGTTTCCGGATGGTGTAGATCCCTATAAAATAAAAGGGGATGCCAATAGCGGCATTTTATGGGGGATTAATACTGACCCCTTAAAAGAAAACGGAATGGGAGACAACAAAGTCCAAGCCTATAACTACCGGATTACATTGACCAACGTTCCTGAAAACAGGATAGCCATTACCCAGCCCGAGAATTATGACGCATCCAAATACGAACTTTTAAAGCGGCAAAAAGAAATCCAACCCTGGAAGAGCATCCAGGACGTATTTATCTGGAGCCTGATGCCCAATGGGAAGACCGACATCAATAACAGAAATGGATTTTCAACCGATATGATAGGCATGAACTGGCGCTATCCCGAGGCGGATTATTTCGAGCGGAAGGAGATTATCAAGGCCCATGAAGATTACACCAAGGGCCTGTTATATTTTGTCGCAAATGATCGTTCGGTGCCGGAGCCGATCCGAAACGAATTCAAAAAATGGGGTTACCCCAAGGATGAATATCCTGACAATGGGCATTGGTCACCACAATTATATATTCGCGAAGCCAGGAGGATGATTGGCGATGTCGTCATGACCCAAAACCATTGTCAAGGTAGAGAAGTCGTGTCTGATGGAGTAGGCTATGCTGCGTATACCATGGATTCGCACAATTGTGACCGAGTGATTGTCAATGGCATGGTCAAAAATGAAGGTAACGTTGAGGTTGGCGGATTTTCTCCCTTTCCGATTTCCTACAGGGCTATCGTCCCCAAAAAAGAAGAAATCAATAATCTTTTGGTCCCGGTATGCCTGTCAGCAAGCCACATTGCCTTTGGTTCCATTCGCATGGAGCCCGTATTTATGGTGCTGGGACAGTCCGCTGCTGTGGCAGCCTGCGAAGCGATCGACAACAAAATTGCCGTTCAGGATGTTGATATAAAACGCGTACAAAAAACATTGCGTGACAATCCGAAGGCGGATGGCCGTAAGGCCGATTATATCATTCATGTCGACGATGAAGATCAGGTTATGTTGAAAGGAACTTGGCGTAAATCCGCAAAAAAAGGTTATGGTATGAGTTACCAGGAAGCCGACAGCGCCCCAGGGGTCCTGGCCCGTTTTACTCCCGGCAAAGATTTTGCTGGTGGGAAATATATGCTCTACAGCTATTTTCCTAAAACCGCCGAAAGCACGACGACCGGGACATTCATTATCCATACAGGAAAGACAAAGATCGAAAAAAGGATAAATTTTAAGGAAGTTAATATTCTGGGACAGACCACAAGTACCTGGGTAGCGCTTGGCGAATATGCATTTGAAAAGGGGAGCAGCAAAACCTATGTCGAGATCAGCTCGGATGACGCCGGCTTATTGGCCGCAAATGCCATCTTGTGGGTTCCCGTTTCAGATCAAAATTAAGTACATATGCAAAAGATAAAAATAGGGTTAAAATTGGTGCTTGTCTTGGCTTTTCTGCAGGTTGAGGCACAGTATTCGGCCAAGGAGGTCGATGTCGTGGTTTACGGCGGTACGCCGGCCGCCATCACCGCCGCATTGCAGGTGAAGCAGTCCGGCAGATCGGTTATCGTCTTATCACCAGATCAGCATTTAGGCGGACTGAGTTCGGGCGGACTTGGTTTTACTGATACCGGCGACAAAACAGTTATTGGCGGCCTGGCCAAAAAATTCTACCAGGATGTGTATGATCATTACGCCAAGGAATCGAGCTGGAATTGGCAATCCCGGACCTCTTTTGGCAATCGGGGGCAGGGCACCGTTGCGATGGACAGTGCGCATCGGACGATGTGGATTTTTGAACCCCATGTAGCTGAGCATATTTTTGATTCTTGGGTGCAGGATCATCAGATTGATGTCGTTCGTGGCGCCTATTTAGATCGGCAGGAAAGTGCCATCACGAAAGAAGGCACAGCGATCAAGTCCATCAAAACGGTAGACGGAACCATCTACGAGGCGAAGATATTTATTGATGCCACTTATGAAGGCGATCTGATGGCGCTGGCCAAGGTAAGTTATACGATCGGGCGGGAGGCCAACCAGACCTATGGGGAGCAGTGGAATGGCGTTCAGACCGGAGTATTTCAGCACCGGCACCACTTTATTGCGGAGATCAGTCCATATACGCAGGAGGGAGACCCTAGCAGCGGTCTGGTATTTGGTGTTTCGGAGCAAGATCCCGGACAATACGGGGCAGCAGATCAGAAACTGCAGGCCTATTGTTTCCGTATGTGCCTAACTAACGATGGCCGCAATAGAAGGTCCTTCACCAAGCCCGTGGGGTACGATCCGCAGCACTACGTCTTGCTGCAGCGTTTATTCCGTGCAGGCTGGGACGAAGCCTTTCAAAAATTTGATCTGGTGCCCAACCATAAGACCGATGCCAACAACCACGGTCCGTTCAGTACCGATTTTATCGGGATGAACTACCGCTATCCCGAGGCGAGTTATGCCGAACGCCGATCCATTATTGAAGCGCATCGTCGGTATCAGCAGGGCCTATACTATTTTATGACCAATGATCCTTCGGTTCCAACTGCAATCAGGACAAAGATGGCCGAATGGGGGCTGGCAAAAGATGAATTTAAAGATAATGACAATTGGCCTTCGCAATTATATATACGAGAAGCTCGGCGGATGCTGGGACAATATGTGACCACCGAACACAATATCCTTGGTAAGCGCAAAGTAGAAGATCCGATTGGTATGGGCTCCTATACCTTGGATTCGCACAATGTCCAACGCTATGTGACCAAAGAAGGATTTGTCCAGAATGCGGGGGATATTGGTGTCCATGTACCAGCACCTTACGCCATTTCCTATGGGTCTATTATCCCAAAAAGCAATGAATGCAGCAATTTACTCGTTCCGGTCTGCCTCTCCAGTTCGCATATTGCCTTTGGTTCGATCCGTATGGAGCCCGTATTTATGGTGTTGGGGCAGAGTGCAGGTGCTGCAGCGATATTAGCACTTGATCGTGACAAAGTTGTGCAGCATGTCGACTACGGCTTGCTAAAAAAACAACTGCTGGATTCGGGGCAAGTATTGGAACAAAAATAATATATTGCAATAGAATTATACCTGGATATAGGATGGATTTAGATCATATGAACGCCCTTACGCTGGTTTTTGCGTCAATTTTAATCTTTGCGATCGCCTACCGTTTTTACGGGGTCTTTATGGCGCAGAAAGTGCTCCGGCTCAACGATGCCATCATGACCCCAGCGGTCGAGTTTGCCGATGGTCATGATTATGTCAAGACAGATCGCAAGGTGTTATTTGGACATCATTTTGCAGCCATAGCAGCTGCCGGGCCATTGGTCGGTCCGGTGCTGGCGGCCCAGTTTGGTTACCTTCCGGGCGCACTCTGGATTTTGATCGGTTGTGTCCTGGGTGGAGGTGTGCACGATATGGTTGTATTATTTGCTTCCGTTAGGCACAAAGGACAGAGCCTGGCAACCATTGCTTCCAAGGAGATCGGTCCCGTTGTCGGCGGTATAGCCGGTATAGCTGTTCTGTTTATTCTGATCCTGACCTTGGCCGGCCTTTCCCTTGCCTGTATCAGTGCCATGCACGAGGCACCCTGGTCCTTATTTACGATTATTCTGACCATGCCGATTGCCATATTTATGGGGCTCTTGATGCGGTATAAAGCCGGGTCAGTCAGCTTGGCCAGCGTTTTGGGTGGTATTTTATTGATCGTGGGGATTATTGCGGGGCATCGATTGATGGCGGTTCCGGTCATTCACAACCTTTTCGATTGGGATGTCAAGACCATTTCGATCGCGATAGCTGTCTACGGATTTTTGGCTTCGGTGCTGCCCATCTGGCTACTTCTTGTTCCCCGGGATTACCTTTCCACCTATCTCAAGATCGGTACGATCCTGATGTTGGCCGTAGGCATTGTCTTTGTGCATCCGACGATACAGATGCCCGCCCTGACCAATTTTATTCATGGCGGCGGTCCCGTTATTGGCGGTCCTGGGCTGCCCTTTATTTTTATCGTGATCGCTTGTGGCGCAATTTCGGGTTTCCATGCGATTATTGCCACGGGTACGACGCCCAAGATGCTGGGCACCGAAAGGGAGATCCTTTTTGTGGGCTACGGAGCGATGCTGGTAGAGGGATTTGTTGCCCTAATGGCTTTGATTGCTGCATGTACTTTATTACCTGGTGACTATTTTGCAATTAATACGCCAGTCAGTGACTACGCCCATTTTCTGGCGCAGCATCCCGAATTAAAAGCCGTAGATCTGCAGCATTTTTCAGATCGTATAGGAGTAGACCTCCATGGGCGTACGGGCGGAGCTGTTTCTCTGGCTGTGGGGATGGCCCATATCTTTGATAAGGTGCCCTTTATGGACGACGTGATGGCTTACTGGTACAATTTCGCTATTATGTTTGAAGCCGTGTTTATCCTCACGGCTATCGATGCCGGGACAAGGGTCGGAAGATTCTTTTTGCAGGAAATGCTGGGGACTGTCATTCCGGCTTTTAAAGACAAAGATTGGAAACCGGGCGTTTGGCTATGCAGTGCACTTTTCACTTTCTCCTGGGGCTATCTCGTTTTTACAGGCAATGTAAGCAGTATCTGGCCTTTGTTTGGCATTAGCAACCAGCTCTTGGCTGCCTGTGGGCTTATTGTCTGCACTACGATGCTTATTCGGATGAATAGGAAAAAATATGCCTTATTTACAGCCATACCGAGCATATTTATGGCCGGTATTACCTTTTGGGCCGGTTATCTGCAAGTGGTGGATATTTATTTGCCCAAGGGGCAGTTGCTGTTAGCTTCACTGGCGATATTGGCCATGCTATTGATGCTGCTTGTCTTTATAGGCACGTTCCGCAAGTGGTATCAATTGTTTAAAACGGAGACTAAATTTATTGATCAAAATGGCGAATCTGTGAAGGTGCTGGTGGATCGTTAAGAGATATTCAATGCGATCATTAAAGGCAAGTGTGGGGTTCAAGTCTCTTTATCCTTGAAAGTTGATAAAGCATTAAAAAATCTTGCTTTTCTATCTTAAGAAATCATCTTTTCTAAAAAGAATGAGCTAAATTTACGGGAATATACAACGGGCCAAAGAAACCGTTTTTGGGTAAAAAGTTTATGGAACTTACACAGCTTTATGCTAATCTGTTCAATCAGTCCATTGGACAGATTAGTAGTGGAGAGATCGAAATTGACCGACAGATAGATGATGAAAGAGACCACCGTCGTGGTCTTACCTTATTGATACGACCGGATGATGAGATTAAAGCCGGTGTTCGGGCTTTTCAGGAAGAATTGATGAAGATTGACGGCGCACAGTATTATCAGCCATCCTCCGATCTACATGTGACCGCACTGTCGATTATTTCATGTTATGAAGGTTTTGATCTAAGTGAGATACAAATCCGCGATTACGAAGATATTATTTCACAAAGTCTAGACGATATTCCAGCTACCAGGCTGAAATTTAAAGGGGTAACCGCATCTCGGGAGGCCGTGCTGATACAAGGTTTTCCGATGGGCGATGGGCTAGGAATACTTCGTGATAGGCTGAGGAGTAATTTCCGCTCCTCCGATTTGCAGCAGAGCATAGATTCGAGGTATCGATTGGCTACTGCACATATGACCGCAGTACGCTTTCGGGAGGAACTGCGTTTTCCGGCCAAGTTTGGTCGTAAATTGCAAGATTATAGAGCGGCCGAGTTTGGTGAGATGAACATAAAATCGTTTGAATTGGTATATAACGATTGGTACCAGAAGAGCAATATCGTCAAAACGCTCCGTCGCTTTACTGTATAATCCTTGTCCTTTTTAATTGATCAAATTTATTCGAAATACTGATCAACAATTTTATCGCTCAACAAGTCAATGCGCCGTCACAAATTGAGTATCAAAGCTGAATTATATGATTTTGGAAAGCAATTCTCTTATGCACTATTCGTTGGAAAGGTGCAGGAGAGAGTGGGGCAACTAAAATAGTTGAGCTTTATTGCAAATAAATAGGTTGCTACAACGAATTATAAACGATGGCCCTCGAATATAAAATAGTGATTCGTTGTGTTGAGAAATACCTTAGCTTTAAGCTGAACTTAGTTTTTGACACCCAATTCAAAAAAACATGAATAGTTTTTTCATAAATGAACTACAACGCCGAAGTTTGATTATTATTGGTATTATGCTGTCGATCAACATGATCATACCAATTATTTTCTTTGTTGGGACGATGATTGAAACCGAATCTTATGGCAAAGCCGTGTTGGGTGAAGAACGCTATAATGCAAGGGTAAACGACAGTTATCTGTATGCGCTGATACTTTTTGGCTGTGTGATATTGATGGTCATTCCAGCTATCCTTTACATTAGAAAATACACGAATAATTATCGGCAGTTTATTGAAACACTAGCAGAAAAAGATATGGAAAAGCTAATAAAGGTCAACGATAAAGCTCCTTTCTATGAAAAATTCATGCCACCCTATATTGTAAAAGAAGATACGGTCATTTTTTTTAAACACCTGCAATATACCACCATCGCTTTTAAAGATATAAGAAGCATTCATGTTGCACAAACACATTACAAAGGTTACAGTGCAACCGTGAAAATTGAAACAGCAGAAAAAACACATTCTTTTCGCCTGAGCGGAAATATTTTTAAAGTAATAAATTTAGTAGACGAAGCTCTGCAGAGCAACCCCCAAATAATCGTAAATAAAAATTGGAATGTAGCTTAAAATAATCCCCTGTATACCTGTTTGTTAGATGTAATCAGGCTTTCTCCCACTTAATATCGCCACGCTCAATCGTTCCGATATATTTCTCGATAGGATCCTTAGTCAGTGGGTATCGTTGTCCAGATGATATCCAAATTTTTCTGAGAATGTGTCAAATCCAATCTTTCCTGTAATTTTACAGATGAAACAAATGAGTTAGCAGATTAAATCGTATGGATCATCAATCTATCATAGAAAATATTAATAAACATATAGTTCTCAGCGAGCACGAATTGTTGATTTTTCAGTCTCGATTGAAGAAAAAAAAGATAGACCGAAAGAGCTGTCTCCTGACTCAGGGACAGTTATGTGAATACATCTATTTTGTTGAATCGGGTGCCTTACGTGCATTCTATCTTGATGAATCCGGTAAAGAATCAACCATTATGTTTGCTGTCAAAGATTGGTGGGTAACCGATATGTACTGTTTTATTAATCAAAAACCAGCTATGTTAACCATTGAAGCAATTGAAGACAGTTTGGTTTATCAATTAAAAAAAAGTGATCTGGATGACTTATACGTAGCGGTACCTCAATTTGAAAAGCTCTTTAGAATTTTGATGCAGAATGCATATATACGGGAACAATTACGTGTAATCGAAAACCTTTCACTGCCAGCAGAGCAACGCTATGATATTTTTATCAAAAAATATCCCAAGGTTGCGCTTAAAGTGAAACAGAAACAAATAGCTTCTTATTTAGGGATAACGGCTGAGTTTTTAAGTATGATTAAAAATAAAAAAGCAAAAGACTTAAAGTAGTTTATTTTTTTTGTGGCTAAAGGGTCGTTAATTCGCATTCATAAACTAATATAAAAAAATGCTTATACTAATTGCAGGACCTTACCGCGGCGGGACGAATGACGACCCACTATTGATAAAAAAGAATCTTGAAAAGCTTGAGGAGTTCGCTTTGGACATTTTCAATAAAGGTCACGTACCTTTAGTAGGCGAATGGATTGCCCTTCCATTGATTCAGCTGGCTGGCTCAGAGAAGATTGGCGATGAACAATGGGTGCGAATTCAGTATCCGGTCGCCCATCGGATCCTTGAAAAATGTGATGCTGTTCTTCGCCTTCAGGGTGAATCTAAAGGGGCAGATCAAGATGTAAAGCTAGCTAAAGAAAGAGGATTGAAAATCTACTATCACATCGATGAAATCCCCTGTGTAGAGCAGGCCTAAACAAATAGATGATCATAAAACAACAATTTTGTTCTAATGATGAACTGTCATAACTAAATTTTGCTGGTGGAAAAGAAAAATATAGGTGCCAATCGACACCACAACATCAGCCTCTTTTCTTTCAGTTTATTAAGCCTTTTTTGTATTCTTATTACAGGATTTTAAAGCTGTATTTCTAGAGCAAAGAATGTTATTCGATCCAAATGAGTCCCTGAGAATAGGTACGGGCTTTACCTGCAACAATCACTCTTTCTTTTTTATTTTCACAATAAAGTTGACCTTCTCTTTCAGACAGTTGACGGGAGAAAAGATTGTCGTTTCCTAGTCTTAAAGCCCAAAACGGAATAAGGGAACAATAAGCGGAACCAGTAACTGGATCTTCTAGTATGGTTGACTGCGGCGTAAAGTATCTTGACACAAAATCACTGTCAGTCCCTGGCGCCGTGACTACAACACCTCCGGGATCAAGGTTAATTAGGTCAAAAATTGATCTTTCAATTGTGATGTTTTTGATCTCCTCCTCAGATTCGTATACCAAAACATAATCTCTTGATTTAAAGACTTCTTTAGGTTGAATATTGAGTGACTTTTTAATAACATCCGGCAATGTCGATGGCTGGGGCATTCTTGATGGAAAATCCATATAATAAGCGCCGTCTTTTATATCAACTGTTAATTCTCCGACTTGCGTTTCAAAAACAATTCTGTTTTTTTGATAGTTCAAGTGCTTAACTAAACAATGAGCGGTCGCTAAGGTTGCATGCCCACATAAATCCATTTCAATTTCGGGCGTAAACCATCTTAAATGGATTGTATCACCATTGTCTATGAAAAAAGCCGTTTCTGCCACAGCATTTTCACGCGTAATTTTAAACAGTGTCTCATCGGGTAACCAATTTTTTAAAGGCACTACACAGGCTGGATTTCCTCGGAAAATTTCTTCGGTAAAAGAATCTATTTGATATAATTCTAACTTCATTATTGATGAATTTCGGTGGTTTACAAAGTTAATTCAATTCCTGAAAATTTCCTCCATCGTTGACAGAATTCAGTGAGTTAATCACAATACCATCGTACCCCTAAAAAATTGCGATAAACTACTGCAACTGCTGTTGCAGTAAGATTTATTTCTTAATAACCAGCGATGTCACTGGCTTTATGTTTTTTTTAATCCAATCCCAGTCTATAAATTATATTGCTGACTATGAATGTGATAGAAATTAAACCAAATCGTGCTCTTGATTATTTGCTAATAATATTAGTAATTTTGAATGCAGCAACTACCGAAAACGCGAGTCGTCGTTAACGACTGCATAGATAATTGAAAAACATGGAAAGGAGTATAGTACATTGTGATCTCGATACATTCTTTGTATCAGTCGAGCGTTTGCAGAATAGCAAGCTTATCGGCGTACCCGTGCTCATCGGAGGAAGTAGTGACCGCGGGGTAGTGGCGTCCTGTTCTTACGAAGCGCGTAAACTTGGCGTACATTCTGCGATGCCGATGCGGCTGGCTCTGCGCATGTGCCCCGAAGCTATTGTGGTGCGCGGTGATCACGATATGTACAGTCAGTATTCCAGTATCGTTACGCAGATCATCGAAGAGGAGACACCCCTAGTCGAAAAAGCGAGCATAGACGAACATTACCTCGATGTTTCTGGTATGGACCGCTTCTTCGGCTGCTGGAAATGGACACAGGAACTCCGCCAGCGGATTATCAAAGAAACTGGATTGCCCATCAGCTTTGGACTGTCCGTCAACAAGACTGTTTCCAAGATTGCTACCGGCACTGCCAAACCCTGCGGCGAAAAGCAGGTGCAAGGCGGTACTGAAAAAGGTTTCCTGGCGCCACTATCCATCCGCAAAATCCCCATGGTGGGTGAGAAGTCATTTACGCTGCTACGCAATATGGGTATTTCCAAGATCGGCACCTTACAGCAGATGGAGGTATTCACCATGCAGAAAGTGCTGGGCGAAAACGGGATCAACATCTGGCGCAAAGCCAATGGTCTGGATGATTCGCTGGTTGTACCTTTTCGCGAACAAAAGTCCATGTCCAAGGAGAATACCTTTCAGCAGGATACCATTGATATGGATGTGCTCCGTCGTACGCTGATCGGTATGGTCGATACACTGGCTTTCGATCTTCGCAAAGACCAGAAGCTGACAAGCTGCGTTACCCTCAAGATCCGCTATAGCAATTTCGATACCCATACCCAGCAGTTGCAGGTCGGCTATACCAACTCGGACCGAAAGCTAACCGACGTCGTGCTTTCTCTTTTTAAGAAGCTCTATAGCCGCAGAATGCTAATACGCCTTATCGGGATCAAGTTCTCGGGACTGATCTACGGCTCCTATCAGACCGACCTCTTTGACGATAGTGCCGAGGAGGTTGGTCTGATGCAGGCCATGGACAAAATCCGAAAACGCTATGGGACCGAATTTTTGATGAAAGGCATCTGCGCACCGCTACCGGAGAAAGGAGGGGAGCATGCTCTTAAATCTTCGTAGTTACTTTAGCCTGCGCTTTGGTACGCTGAGCCTGCAGGATCTTATCTCAGGCATGCTTGCTGGTGGCTATGATACCGCTGTGCTCACGGATATCAACAACAGTTCGGGATCGCTGGACTTTGTTAAGATGGGACGAGCGGCTGGGCTGAATCTACTCGCAGGTATGGAATTCCGCAATGGCGATCAGCTTTGCTACGTTGCCATTGCCAAAAACGAACGCGGCTTCCAGGAGATCAACGCCTACCGCACCAAACTCAATATGGAAAATCGCTCCACGCCTGAGCGTGCACCTGACTTTGAACAGGTCTTTGTGATCTATCCCTTTCGTCGGATCAATGCCTTTTCATTGCGGGATTTTGAATACATCGGCATCCGTCCCAGCGAGCGGACCCGTGCGCAACTGCTGGAGCGAAAGCTGCTCGACCGCTGTGTCATCCTGGCGCCGGTTAGTTTCCGTAAAGCAGATTATACCCTGCATCGGCAGCTTCGGGCGATTGACAATAACCTGCTGATCTCCCAATTGGAAAGGGAACAGCTTGCAGCCGAGGATGAAGTTTTTGTTCCTAAGGCCAAGCTGATAGGCCTCTTTTCCGAATTGCCACAAGTGCTGGCCAATACCAGCCGTATATTGGCACAGTGTTCCTTTGGTTTTGATTTTACCAGCGTCAAGAACAAAGCAACCTTTACCGGCAATCGGTACAATGATAAGCAGTTGCTGCACACCTACTGCATGGATGGCTTTGCCAGACGCTATGGCCGCAATGATCACATCGCCGGTGAACGTATCCAGCGCGAACTTGAGATTATTGAAAACCTGCGTTTCTCCAGTTATTTCCTCATTACTGATGATATCTGCCGCTATGCCCGTGGCCGCAATTTTCATTACGTAGGCCGAGGCTCAGGTGCTAATTCTGCCGTAGCTTATTGCTTGGGTATCACCGATGTAGACCCCATCGCCCTTAACCTTCCCTTTGAGCGTTTTCTGAACCCTAAGCGCAAGAGTCCGCCCGACTTTGATGTGGACTTCGCCTGGAATGAACGGGACGCTATGCATGCCTATATTTTTGACCGTTACCAGACAGGGCATACCGCCTTAATGGGCGCCATGAGTACCTTTCGGTCGCGCAGTATTCTGCGTGAGCTGGGCAAGGTATATGGTTTGCCCAAGGCCGAGATCGACCGCCTAGTACATGAACCGGAGCATATGCTCAATAAGAATGAGGTGACCAATACCATTTTGAGTGTGTACAACCGGATGGCCGATTTTCCCAATCAGCGAACCATCCACGCCAGTGGCGTGCTGATCTCCGAGGAACCGCTGACCTGTTATTCCGCCATGGACAATCCACCCAAAGGATTGCCGACCATGCAGTTTGATATGTATGTGGCTGAAGATATCGGTTTTGAAAAGTTCGACATCCTTTCCCAGCGCGGGATCGGGCATATCAAGGATTGCCGTACCCTTGTGCGGGAAAATTTAGGTGTTGTGATCGATACCGACAATCCCAAGCGTTTTTTTCAGGATGTCAATATTGCCGCACAGCTCAAATCTGCCAATACCATTGGCTGCTTCTATATCGAAAGCCCAGCGATGCGGCAACTTCTGACCAAGCTACGTTGCGATGACTACCTGACCCTGGTGGCTGCGTCTTCCATTATCCGGCCCGGTGTGGCGAGTTCAGGTATGATGGGCGAATACATCCGTCGGCATCATGACCCGGCGACGGCCGTCTATCCACATCCGGTGTTTAAGGAGCAGCTTGAAGAAACTTATGGCGTGATGGTTTATCAGGAGGATGTGATGAAGATCGCCAATGCCTATGGCGGACTCGATATGGCTGATGCCGATGTACTGCGGCGGATGATGTCGGGCAAATATCGCAGCAAAGACCATCTGATCGAAATTGAGGATAAGTTCTTTTCCAACTGTAGGGCCAAGGGCTATGACGAAAAGATCAGCCGCGAGATCTGGCGGCAGATGGAAAGCTTTGCCGGTTACTCCTTCAACAAGGCGCACTCCGCATCTTTTGCCGTGGAGAGCTATCAGAGCCTTTTCCTCAAGACCTACTATCCTTTGGAGTTTATGGTTGCGGTCCTCAACAATTATGGCGGGTTTTACAATCGCAAAGTCTATGTCAGTGAAGCGCGCATATCAGGAGCCAATATTTGTCTACCCTGTGTGAATCAGTCAGCCTTTAACTCCTCCATTCAGGGCAAGGACATTTATCTGGGCTTTGATTGCTTGCTCAATTTTGAGGGGAAACTGGCCCACCGCATTATTGCCGAGCGCGAGCGCGATGGCACTTATCAGAGTTTGCAAGACTTTGTGAAGCGTACACAGGCTGGGCTTGAGCAAGTGATTATTCTGATCCGTATCGGCGCGCTACGGTTTACCGGTGTAGGCAAGAAGCAACTGCTCTGGGAGGCCCATCTGATGATGAGCAGGCACAAGCCGGCTGTAGCCGGTATGGCGCTCTTTGAGACCGAGAGCCGCAAACCGATTCTTCCACCGCTGGAGGAGGATATATTGGAGGACTATTACGATGAAATGGAGTTGATCGGTTTTTGTGTGACCGGCACCTTATTTGACCTGGCCAAAAGCGATTACCGGGGCGATATGCCGGCTAGGGAACTCCATCTGCATGAAGGAAACATAGTCCGGGTGGTAGGGGATTTTGTCTGTGAGAAATTTGTGAAGACTAAGCGTGGCGACCTGATGAAATTTGGTACCTTTCTAGATGCTGAGGGGCGTTTCTTTGATACCGTGCACTTTCCGCAGACACTGACAAAGTATCCCTTACTTGGCACGGGTATCTACCTGATCGAGGGAAAGGTCTTTGTAGAGTATGGATGCCCTTCTATTGAAGTGATCCGCTGTGGAAAAATGCCCTTAAAGTCCGATCCGCGGAGTGAGTAGCACGCGCTTTTTAGATAATCATTTAGAAAAATGTATGACCGATCCGTGTTGACCCCCCGGTTGACGGCCTGGTATGGTGATGAGAATACAGACTATCAGTTGGCCGGAAGCGATAGTCACAAACCAATGGCTTGAGCCTTTAAAAGCGTTGAAGAATGCCATTGAACAGCAGTGTCATTGTACATTCAATTCCGTATTGCTCAATCTATACCGGGACAACAACGATTCAGTAGCCTGGCACCGCGATCGAGAGAGCGAATTGGCAACAGGCCTGTGATCGGATCTGTAAGTCTGGGGCAAGCACGCCATTTTGATTTTAGGAAAGTGGACGATCACAGTAAGAAGTATTCCTTGCTGCTAAATCATGGTTCATTATTGCTGATGAAAGGTAATCTGCAGGAAACTTGGGAGCATCGCATCGCAAAATCCACTCAAAAGATGAAAGCACGTATCAACCTGACATTTCGCCTTATCAGTGAAAGTGAGCTGTAACCATTTCAAAATTGCGAGGTAAAGTCGTTTTAAAATGTGGTTGTCCCTCCATTGAGTTGCTCCGTTGCGCCAAGATACCGTTAAAGCGCAATCCAAATCTATCACCCTGAGTAATTAAATTCTAAAATAGTTATTCGCGCTTAGCGCAAAGGAGGGAAGTGCGTTACAGCTGTCACAAAGGTGTAGAACATCGCTGTTACACACAAGATTACGCAATCGATTTCGTTTAAAGGAAATTTTCTAATTTCAAATTTTATAAATAATTTGTTGTAATGACGCTTTTTTAACAGTGGTCAAACTTGTTAACTGATTTTTACTAAAACTTGTAATTATGATGAAAACCACACTATGTGCTACCTTATTGACTGCTCTATTCAGCAATTCCTGCTCTGAAAGTGCCGTATCCGATTTGAAACTCAAAGAATACAGCACAGCTGTACAAAGCGACAAAGACTTGCCCAATTTGAGCCTGTCGGGAAGTAATGCTGCACCGTCGCAACACTTAGTTTATGTGTTTAAGAAAGACGCTGTCTTGAAGATGCATAAGATTAAAATTACCAATACTGCTAAGACCGAATACTTTTCCGTGCATAATTATCACGGGGGCTATGCTGGATTGCAAGATACGCCCGATCAGAATACCGCCACACCCTATACCTTGATCGCATCGTTATGGGATCTCAATACCAGTGCTGCTAACTATGCTTTTTATTCTTATAAAGCACCCACAACAGTGGCCAGTCGCTTTGGTGGAGAAGGAGATGGACAGAAAACTGTAAACCCTTACGGATGGGAATTAAACACCTGGTATAACCTGGTCCTACGATCCTGGAAGGAGAATGGAAAGATTTACATCGCTAACTTCATCCGTAATGAAGCGACAGGGAAGTGGTTTCATACTTCTACGATTGGACGACAAGCGGAATCCGGATTTTTGGGGGTTGGCAATGGCGCATTTCTTGAAAACTGGGTGGGAGACAATCCTTTGTGGGATGGTAGATTTCATCGCAAAGCATTCTTTAAAGATTGTTGGAACTTAGGTGTAGATAACGTTTGGGAGAAATCTACGAGTCGATATTTTTTAGCGAATGCCAATGACGCCGGTCGTAATGGTTATTTCGACCGTGCCTTTAATGCTGGATATGATGCGACACAAAATGCACATTTTATGGAGCATGGTGGTTCCGTAACACCAGATGCAGCCTTTGGAACAGGCCGTACGTTAGATTTGCCGGAGCAAGCTAATCAAGGAACTACGCCAATGCTAACGGCACTTAGCAGCAGCAATGAATCAGCAAAATACCAAAGTAATAAAGTCATTGTATCCTGGGCGGTTAGTGATACCGGTTCGCCACAGTTAAGCTATAAAATTGAACTACTCGATCCTAACGGGGCAGTACTTGCAAATAAAGAATTAATCAGACCGGAGAAACGCGCCGATACATTGAACAATACCCTAGCTGCGGGTAACTACAATGTGCGTCTGACCATTACCGATATTTTCAATACGCAATCCACTGCGAAGACAATCCGAGTGGCGAAATAGTCCAACTTACTCAAAGCAAAAAAAGCTGTAAATCTACGGCTTTTTTTATTCTATAATAGACGTCAGCATTTCGAACCAAATGTGATGAGGGAAAATTATAAAGGTTATAGGTCAAATGTATTGGAGAAAGGCAAAATTCTCGGTATATTATTATAACTCTAGTATATAATATAGTACGTCTTCTGTCGTGCCATCTAACCAATGAATAGATTCCCGATAGGTATATTTGAAACCTGCCCGTTGGTTGGCCGCTTTTGAAATAAGATTGCTTTCCCTATGGCTCGTCGTCAATCTTTTCAATTTTAAAAGGGAAGCACTTTGCATTCTGATTCGATATAAAAGTGAAGACAGCCCTAATCCACGATATTCTTTTTTGATATAAGATTGACCCAGATAAGCTTCATCTTTATTAGATAATAATATACTTGTCATACCGATAGGTTCAGTATTTTTAAAAAGGGCGAAAACCAATCTCGGATATTTTACCCGTTCCTCCCATTCAGTATCTGTAAGTGTCGTTTCAGCAGGTGTACTGGATCTGAACATTGTCGCGTTCTGTCTGAATGGCTTCCAGACGCATAGACTTATAAAGAAGAGCTTCATTATCGCCAAGCTGCCGAATATTAAATTCTCCTTCGCTTATTTGTAAGAGTTCATGTGACATTATATTATCCGTTAAAAGTCTTATTATTCAAAATTACGGATTGGTTGTGATATTGGTCTTCTTTTGCAGTGAAAAAAATGGATAGCGTGCCAAACGCTTTTATCTTAATTAAGGATTCAAAATTGCTTTCAAAATATATAATAATGCCATAAAAAACAGGTGTTCCGAAGCAGCAACTTTGTTGGAGTTTGCAAAAGTGCATTGCAATGTTATTGGAATATTCCCGATTTACATACACCATGTTTTCCTGCGAAAGGGCCCTTATCAGCCATACTTTTGCCATACACGTAAAAATCAAAAAAAATATGGCAAACCAATTTTTAATTAAAGAAACAATGACAGTTATGAGAGGTATATCAGCGGCTGAAATTACGTGTCGCTGTCAATATGCCCGTATACCCTCATTACGCTAGTTCAGATCGTCAATTTTATCGTTGCCTGTTTCGATATCATTATGTAATTTTATTACGCTATAGGCCATATACTATTTTAATTACATGAAGACCATATTTGTTTTAGTCTCACTGCTATTCGTTTATCCATTGTTCGCGCAAAGCGATAAATTGTTAGGTAGATGGGTTTTAGACTTTGCATTGACTGAAGACAATTCGCTTGTTCCTCTAGATCATCCCTATTTTTCCAACGAGGTTATCTATGAAATAAGTCCGAATAAGATGAAGATATCAGCTTTTACATTTGACACAAAATATATTGGCGATAATGAGATCGACTTGGGGCACATGAAGCTAAGTTATACATTCAATGAGAGCTATTTGACCGTTGTCGAGAAGGACACTAAAATCAAACTCTATTTTTTAAAAAGAGACGATTTTGTTAAAAAATACCCGGAATTTGAAGAAAAACGCATACTTAGTGAGGGCAGAGAATTATATGTCGCTAATATGCTTTCCAAATTAGTATTTGATAATGGTACAATAGATCCCAATTCGTGCATCACTAACGGGGCATCACTATTGAAAAAGAAAACCTCCAAAAACTACTTTATGAAGGCAGCATTTATTCTTGACCAGCACAATCAGATTTCAAATATTGTTGTTTCAAACATTGAAGAGGATGACATCAGGCAACAAGTCATCAAATCGATACAACGTTGTGGTAAATTTTATAAAAATTATACGGGGAAAGATTTGTTGGTCACACTTCCTTTTAATTTTTTTAAAATGTATGAGTTTTTTAATCCCGAAGCCAAAAGAGTTTATCGGGCCTATCAACAGGGAGAAGAATGGTTCGGAAATTCGGAATTTGAAAAAGCAATCTTTGAATACGAAAAGGGTATTGATACAAAAATTGATATAGAGCGGTACGGAAATGTATTTTATGACGATTATATTATCCACCTTGGAATTGCATATTTAGCGACCAATCAAAAGGAAAAAGCTGCATCGACATTTCGAAAGTTGGGCGATGAAACGAATTTTAAGATTCGGAACTATTTACGTTTCTATTGTCAATCTTAAAAGATGGAAAACCTACTGACAACCCCTATGTGGAGTCCCACGGAGGTTGGTGGGGAACTGATGTTATTTATTCTCCAGAATCTGATGCTACAATTACGGTTTTTACGTTATAAAAAGACTTTCAACATATCATTAATCCCGTTATAGGAAAGGAATTTCAAAAGCTATTGATTAATACAGCAGAGATAGGATAAATTATTTCCTGCCATCACAGCAAATCGGGTAACATTCAATTTCAGGATGTAATCCTATAAACAATGAAATATGGCCTTATTCAACCATGATATTTAGCTGAAGGAAGGGAATCGGACGCAGATTACAAAAAATAACGCTCGACTGGTATTTTTCCAAGGGAAAAGAATTTGTTTGGTTTGGAACGACCCCATATACAAAATAAGAATTCTATACGAAATCAGGTTAGGTAAAGAACGGATTCCAGGACTGGAATGATGAATATAAGAATCCGGCGAAACCGAAATTTCGATACCTTTGCGAACGAGCGCCAGACGGACATTCACGATGAAATTAAAAGAAAGAAAAAATTGCCCAATGACTGATATATTTAAAAATTACCTGTCCTTAACAGGGATACTCTCAGCCGAGGAAATTAACTTTTCTGCAAATTTCTTCAAACCGATCTGCTTGAAAAAGGTTGATTTTTTTATTCGAGAGGGTGATACTTGCCGTTATGTTGGATTTATTGTTCGTGGCGCTGTAAAGGCATATGCTATTGACAAAGAAGGAAAAGAAAATATAACCTGCTTCAAGTTTGAAAATGAATTTGCCACCTCGTTTCCGGAATTTGTGGCGCAGGAAAAATCCAGAAGGAGTATCAGGGCGATAGAAGATAATATAATCTATGGAATAAGCTATCAGGATTATCTGCAGCTGCTTGGTCAGGTTATCTCCTGGAACGGTATTATAAAATCGGTGATGGAGCGGGAGTATAGCCAAAAGGAACTTTACCTGCTGAATTACAATAATAAGACTGCTGTGGATAAATACCGTCATATCTTGATTAACGAACCGATGCTCGTCCGGCGTATAGCGACACAAGATTTGGCATCGTACCTAGGCGTGACGCAAAGGTCGCTTACCCGGGCCAAGGGGCAATTGCATAGACACAAGGAATTATAGGACAAATGTCCTTATGTAGTCCGGATCGGGGATGTAGATTTGCAAAAAAAAATATGTTACGTCACATTGCTCCCGAGGTGGTTCAGATTTCACTGATGCCACGAAATAGTATTAACTGCTATATTATCGAAGGTGTATTGATAGACTCCGGAATACGGAGTTCGTATACTACTGTAAAGAAAGCCCTCGAGGAAATACCCGTTTACCAACATATTCTTACGCATGCGCATGCGGATCACCAAGGCTGTAGCGATCAGTTATGTCAAGAGTTCTCGATACCATTGCTCTGTCATCCTGACGAAGTTTCTAGGACCGAAACGGGTCTGGTAACCAAAGACTATCCAAGGCCGCAACATTGGATAGCAAGGCTTCAACAAAAGTATTGGGCAGGTCAGGGACATCAAGTCCGCGGAACAATTGTTGAGAACGATAAGATCGGAAACTTTCAGGTTATAGAGACACCCGGACATTCGGCAGGCCATATCTCTTTATTCCGTGAGCGAGATGGTGTCCTTATTATTGGAGATGTGGCAACAAATATGAATCTGCTCACAACTGTCACCGGTCTACAGCTTCCGCCAAGCCTATTCACCACCGATCAGCAGCGCAACATCAAATCGCTCCAGAAACTGGCGAAATTGAATCCTTCCCTTATCTGTTTCGGTCACGGACCGATCTTGATTAATAAAAATCGGAAGTTTGAGCAATTTGTGGCTAAATGCAGCGAGCTTTAATATCAAATAGGGCCGCGTGAGTAGGATAGGGGTAAGTTTTAAGCTGATCAACACGTTACATGCATGAATAGGATTATTGCATATCTTTGAGTACTAAAAAGTTTTAAGATGATAAAATCAATGAGACGACAAATTATTGTCATAGGAGTTATAATAATGATTTTAAATTTGTTTGGCTGTTCTGAACGTACTAAGCAAAACAATAGTAAGCCATCAATCCAGCGCCAATTAACCGAACAAATTATTGATACGACTTCAGATGATATGTTATTAGAAGTCGTTTATAATAATCTCTTTCACAAGCTATTGGCAGCAAATGATAAAGAATACGAAATCGTCATGTCTTGGAACAAATCAAGACAAGCAATTTATATGATCGTCCAATTAGAAGCAGAAGTAAATAATGGTGGCTATAATCAATTTTATTTCAATTCAAGCGGTCAATTTGCGCAAGCATTGCCAGATGCGTTGAAATTAGTCGGCGCAACTAAATTTGCTGATTTGACCGAGCGAGCAAATAACACGTTTGAAAAAGATAAATCGAAAATAACTGAACATCAGGATGGCACGATAGAGGGATTTAGTAAATCCTATGAGAACAATCCGTTGCACAAATTTGATGATGAATTCTACAAACTTAATGAAACCAAAAATTTGCAAAAAATTCAGGTTGACTACATCCGAAAGAACAAGAAAGAGTTTACTGATTAAGTCCCAAGTTATCCTGATAAGCAGTTGAATAAATAGTGAGCTTCTTCCAAAAAAATGTTCATATTGATGATATTATGTTTTATATACCAAAAAATAGTGATTCTTTGAAAGTTGTTGTTGATCAAAACTCAGTAAAACCATCTTATCTTTAAACTATTTTACTTCTAAAAATAAATATGTCAAAATCTCAATCTTCCAATGGTTGTGCAGCAATTTCTGTTTTATCGGTTGCCATTATTTTTTTTATAGGAATTATCCTTTTTCTTACCCAAAAATCATATTTAGTTAATTATTTTGGAGAATCGTCAACCGGTGAAATTGTTAGAATAGATAGTATTCACCAAGGATATTACAAATACGAATTTCAATACGGTATAAGACAATCAAATGGAAAATTTGCTGTTGTTACAGAAGGAAATTATAAAAACAAGAACCATCAATTAGGAGAAAAGGTAAAAATAAAAACGTACAAAAACGAGTCAGATTTTGAGGCCCAATCTCCAAATTTTTATTTGTTAATACCTTTACTTTTGGTGTTTGCTCTTTTTGTACGAATGTATTTTGTTTTCAGATAAATTCTAAATAATTAAAATAGATATGGCATAAATATATCTTATTTAATAAGAAGTTTTAAGTAGTTTAATATTATTCCACTGTGTTCGGCTTCGTGAAAGTTAGCAGCTTGAAGTGCTTGAATGTGATTATTTATAAAGATGCCAATCGGTAAGCTAAAAGGTTGGTAATTAACAAATACACCCGAGTCTAGATCTTTGCCCAGTTGATTTACTGTATACAGTAATAAATGTTTTATTTCATCAACGTCTGGAATACTTTTCCAAGTATGTGGGGAAGTCCCAATTTTGAATGTTTCCATAAATTCCTGTGATATGTACATTGGTAATCCACTACGCATATACATATGCCTCTGTTGAGATGTGATACAGTGACCAATTTGCCAAACTATATTATTATTAAAGTTCTCCGGAATTTTAAATAATATTTTGCTATCAACGGTTTCTATTAATTGTAATAACCTAGTTCTGCTCGCTTTTAGAATTTCAAATTCAAACAATTCATTAGTCATATTAGTGATTAAGATTTTAAATCAATTTAGTAAACCTAATATAATGATGTTTGTTTTAAGTTTAAAATTGTGTGAAATATATATCTTAACGTCAGCGTAAATGCCCTAAAAAGTTTATACTAATTAGATTCTATTTTGGGTATTTCATCTTTATCTTTATACGGCAAATCTATAATGAATATGCACAAATAATCTAGAAATGACCTTAAGTAACAAGAAGCCACTCATAGTGCGCTTCTTTTTTAATACTCTGTTACGGTTTAGAAAGCACTATTTTACTTGCCGAATAATTTGCTTAAAAAACCTCCAGATGAATTTTTATTCGCCTCTGCGATTTTTAAGTTCTCTATTGTGGTTGGCAAATTATTATATCTGATGGATTTTTTAAGGCATTCAATTGATTCATCATAGCGTTTCAGATCCAAAAAAGCAATGCCCATGTGTTCATAGATTTCAGCAATAACATCATCAGATACATTATCTTGCTGGGCTAGCGCCTGTATCGCATGGTCACCATAATGTAGTGTTTTTTTATTATCTCCCAAATGGTATGTACAATGTGTCGCCCAATAGTAACACCAGAAGTCTTGATTTCCTGAGAATATACTACGCTCAAAACTATCGCAGGCCGCTTCATTGTTTTTCATATAGGCAACTTGTAGATAACCCATATTATATAATGCAACCTGTATAGAACGATCCTGTTTTTTTTCTTTTGCAAAATTTAGTGCATACCCATAACATTCCATTGCTTTGCTGTAATCGCCTTCCTCTATAAATGAATTGGCCCTGCTGATGAGCAGGCTTGGATTATCCGGCATGCTTTCTAATAATCGATCTGTTTCTTTCGAAATGACTTCAGTCGGGCTTTGTGCACCTAAGGCACTTTCAGCCTTGGCTTTGTAAATATAGAAGTTTGTAAAGCAGCGCACTAGCTCTTGATCCTGGCTTATTGGATTGGTGGGATCGAGCTCATAATAGATTTCCAGGCCCAGGTTGATCCACTCCAGTGCTTCTTCATAGTTTTTCAGTTCCATATGTAAGTCACATATCGTATCAATTGTTGCGAAATAGGCCAATAAATCCATTTGGTCGCCAAAATCTTCGATTAGACATTCACCATCTTGTATAGCCAGCTCCAAGAGCCCTGCATCCAAATAAGCTCCAAATCTATTTTGTAGGATGATCATAAAGGAAGATTGATCTATACCTTCGGTACAAATTTCAATCGCATTTTGATGCTCTCCGCGAGATCGGAGCTCACTGGCGAGATTGTTACAGCACATGGCGAAGGTATGGGGATCATAATTGATGAAATCACCATTTCGCGCTACAATGGCATCTTTGTAGAGCTTATATGCCTGTTCATAGCATTGGTATTTTATTGTGGAGAGCCGTTGTGCCTGCCGAGCTGGCATAGCAGTATATTTATCCAATAGGTAGTTGATCTCAACACCGGCATTATAAGCCTCCATACCCGATGTTGTAAAAATGTCAATAGACAGCGTAGCAAAATCAGGGTTGGGGTTATGCTGGTTCTGCATGTTGAATAAGCGGATTTGTAAAACAGGAGAGGTAGCCAACTCAGCCGCTTTTTTGTAATATTTTTTTGCAGCCTCCCAATCCCTAAGCCAGTAAAGTGCCGATCCTGCGTGCCGGTTACAGTTGTAATTGTCAGGGTCTATATCCAAGCCTTTTTTACTCCATTGTACGCATTCGATAAGCGCTTTTTCCCTGTCGCTTTCAAACACTTCATTGTAATCAAGAGCTATAATACCGAGTATGGCATATAAATCCGGATTTGGTGATGCTTCAACGAGTGCTGAAATCTGTTTGAAAAGTGATTCTAGAATAGTTAGATCCTGAGGTAAGGCATTGCCTTGAATCCAAATTTTGGATGCCGTAGCATAGTCTCCTTCAAATAACGCTTTTTCGGCCAGCTGTTGTATATATTGTTTCATATGGTGGATTGAAAAAATAAATATTTTTATCGTATTGTTTTCCAGCACTGGAATAACTTTAATTTTTGTGTCAATAGAATAGAGACCTTTTTGTAAAGATCTTCGTCGAATACAATATCATTGAGAAACTGGTCCACAACGTCATAATTTTCCTCACTTAGGCGTTCAAATGTATCTTTTTGATTTAGAGCGGATAAAATGATGTCACGGAAATAGAAAGATACAGGATTGCCTTCTGGATCGGTCAACTTTCTATTGGTGGTGATGCTATACAAGAAAGATGATAAATATTCGACATCCGCTAATTGATTTTTCCAAAGATGGTTATTCAGGTGTTGCTCCACAAAATCTAAAATTTCTTCAGAATCAGGTTTCAAACCTTTTTTGTATAAATCTTTATCAATCAACAAAAGTTGGTTGTCAAATAGCCATTTGATAATAGCGGTGTGTCCCAATCTTAAAAAAGGGAAGTTTTCAAATTCATGGCTGCGATTAAAAAAATCTCTACTGATAATCTCTGACTCCTGCCTTATAGCGATCCAGCTGCTATAAAATGCATTTCCTTTACTACTTTGCGTATATTTTATGGTAATGATATTTTCCGTTCCTTCGGACATCGCATACGCTTTCTCAACCTCGTTTTCGTACGTTGGTTTTCCCATCAATTGCTCGACTTCTTCATGCGGAGCTTCAGGTAATGGCAATACATCCCAAAAGTCCTTTGGTTTAGAATCGGGATGTTTACTCGAATGATCGACATGGGTAAACATAATACTGCATAAGTAGGCTACAAACTTGCCGCTATCATTGCTTGTGCTTATCGGTGGTTGAAAATGATCATTTTTTATGTCATATTTAAACCAAAAAGAAATATTTAATGGTCTATAGATGATACTTTTTATGCCTTGGTTGGCTGTTATGGTTTTGGGTAGTTTCCCTAATGCATAACGCTCGAAGAACTGGACTATTTTAGGATCGGTGGAAGGTAGACCTAGTAATGCTATTAGCTCGCTCTGTTTTAAGGTATTCATGCCTTTATTATAGTATATTTTTTACTTAAGGAGATTTTATTTTAACGATGGCGTATTTAACACTGTTAGCATTACACCATCAATAATTAATGATTTGCAACTAAGGTTCATGAAGGAGGTCTCATCATCGTTGACAAAATTGTCATTCATACCGTCCATCACTACTGACTTCAGTTCTATTTTTCGAGATGGAAGTTTACCATAAGAATCCGTTACTGTGATCTGACCGTTCAGGGTTGTGTTTTTTTTCATAAACAGACGTAATAAGGGTATGTCTAATCGGTCGAAAGTAATAACGATATAACAGGGATTGTAGTCATCGGCTACTTGCTGATTCACGGAGTCTTTGGCTGTCATTGTCGATGGTTTATTGAACGAGATAGAAACCGTCGTTAGGTTTGAAATGGTTGTCTCTTTGCCATCTTGTAATGATAATTCAATCTTCATTCTATTTCGCTCCCATTGTTGGGCATGGGATACATTGACAAAGAATATAGTGGTAAGGAACAGCAGAAGCACAGGCTTGAATTGTGTAGAGATTTTCATGTTTTTTTAAATTTACTATACAAGATTAATTATTCAATAACAGACTAGATCGTATTGATTTGTAATCGGTAGGTTTGAATATGCATTCGGCTTGTGTGGCTTTTTTAATCATTTCTTGTCAACGTTTGTCGATATATCTGCATATTCATTTATAGATTGGAAAACAATATGCTGAGGGTACCGATTTCCACCATTTAAGACTTTATTTATTAAATTAGCAGGGTCTTAATAAACTGAATGGAAGCAATTTTTAAGTTTTTGAATATCTATTTGGCTACCAGGCGAACAGCTTTGTCAATTCTAGTTCTGATGTTTATACTTCTTTGTACCATGAAGGTTTCTGCACAGAAACAGATTCAGATTGAGAAAATGGCTGCAGAAGGTTACGCGATGCGCTTCTCTGACACCATTGCAAGTTTGCGTATTCAGAAGGAAGCTCTTTTTCTTGCAAAAAAAAATAATAGCAGGGTTGATGAAGCCATATGTTATGCCTATCTGGCTATGACCTATAGACGTCTTCTCCAACTTAAGGAATTCACCAGGTATGCAGAACAGTCTTATGGAATAGCTAACACAACAGCTGATAACCGTGCGATCGCCTATTCCAATTGGGCTATGGGGCTTCTGCGGTCTTATATTGACGATAAGGCAGGAGCTGTGGATTATATGCTGAAAGCATATGGTTTATTCACGCAGTTGAATGAATATTCTTACTGTGCTAAAATAGGAGCAGATGTTTCTTATCTCTTTTATCCAGGCTCAGAAGTTAACGTGAGGAAATATGCAGACGAAGCACTCCGCTTTGCAGAGAAATCCAATGATCCGGAAAGTATATTACATGCCCGGTTGGCGGTTGGAAGCTATCTGCTGGAAAGCGCTTCTTCTAATGACTCATTATTATGGAAGAAGGCCGTCTCTTTTTATAAAGAGACTATCCATCAAGCGGAGCAGGTTGAGGAATTCATTGTCAGCAAAAGTAATATTGGTATCGCTCATCTAAACATAGCCGTGTTGTATATGAATGCTCCTAAGCCTATTGATGAAAAAGCATTTTTATCTCATCTGGAACAAGCGACCCATATAGGCAGAAAGTATAACTTACGGAATATTTACCGCAGTTCGCTAGGGCTCCGCGGACAATTTTTTATACAGAAAGGGGACTATCGGACTGCTGAAAATCTTTTTAAAGAAGGAATAGCCTATCAACAGACATTACCTTACAAAGATAACGATTTATTGGCTGCATTTTTTGGCTGTCTTAAGGAGCTTGCTTCGAAAGAAAAAGATTATGCCGCATACCATGAGTATGATACCTATTTCAATAGGTACAATAAGCTGAAGTATGATGAGGAGATGCAAAAGATACTGCAGAATACCGATGCCAAGTTTGAGTCAGAGAAAAAATTGGAATTGATCAAACAGTTGGAAAAGGAAAATGAACTTGAAAAAAAGAACAAATTTTTGGGCTATGGTATCTCCGGAGTTCTTTTGGCGGGTTTAGTATTTATGTACAGATCTTATTATTACAGACAACGATATTATCAAAATAGGGAAGATATCCTGCGGCAAAAGCAGACTAATAGCGAGTTAAAGGTTCAGTTGATGGAAAAGGAATCCTTGGAGATCTTGGCGGATAAATTGTCAATCGAGCGAAGATTACTCCAGTCTCAGATGAACCCTCATTTTATTTTCAATCTTTTGGGGAATATCCAAAGTATGATTCTGAAAAATGACAGGTTAATAGCCATTTCCTATCTGGGTAAATTTGCTAAACTGACCCGACAGGTATTGGAACAATCGCGTATGGATCGTATATGCCTGGAGCTAGAGATTCAAACATTGAAGAATTATATGGATCTGCAACAATTGCGCCTTAATCATAGTTTTGATTACTGTGTTGACATGGATGAAACAGTTGATCCGAATGTACATATACCGCCATTGCTCTTGCAGCCCTTTGTCGAAAATGCAATTGAACATGGATTGAAGCCTCTGGCCGATTTACGGCATGGATTTTTGAAGATTTCATTTCACCTCCGTATGGATGCTGATGTTCTTGAATGTACAATTACAGACAATGGAATTGGCTTAGAGGAGTCAAGAAGCAAAAAAAAGAATGCGCCACATACCTCCTTATCGACAAGGATAACGGATGAAAGGCTCGCTCTCCTATACCCCAATAATCCATTTGTCCAATTAAAAATGACTGATAGAAAGGACGTTGATGGAGCAGGGTGCCTCGTCTTTTTATCGATTCCTTTAATTTAAACACTATGTATAAAACTATTATTGTAGAAGATGAATATTACCTGAGAGAAGCATTATCGATTTTATTGGAAATGGTAGCACCGGAAAAAATACAGGTCATCGGTTATGCTGAAAATACTGAAGAAGCGGTCAAACTGATCGATCGGCTAAAGCCTGACCTGGTGTTTATGGATATCATCTTAAAACGAGGTACAGGTTTTGATGTGCTTAGCCAGATTTCCTACAAGTCGTTCCAGTTGATTTTTACCACGGCTTATGAGGAGCATGCCATTCGTGCTTTTAAGTTTAATGCGCTAGATTATTTGTTGAAACCTATTGACTCCGAAGACCTCAAAGGGGCAATAGATCGGTTGGTGGATCGGAAAGCACTGAAAGAATTAGATACCCATTTACAGCAACTCTCCACAGATTACAAAAAAATACCCGATAGGATTGTATTACCTACCCAAGAAGCTATGCATGTAGTCAAGGTGGATGATATTCTGCGATGTGAAACCTCAGGTTCTTACACCACATTTATGCTGGTGGATGGTAAGAAGATTATTGTTTCCAAGCCGCTCAAACATTATGAAGATATCCTTATTCTCCCTCAGTTTATGCGTGTACATCAGTCCCATATGATTAATTTGAAATATGTAGTCAGCTATTCAAGAGAGGGTATTGTACATATAGAAGATGGAACTTCAATACCCATATCGCGGTCCAATAAAGAAATATTTTTTAAACACATGAAGCCGTCATAAGTTAAAATCGGTGGCTACAACCGTGGAAATTTAAATCAGGATTTTAGATGTTGCTCTCCTCCCCGTTGTTCAGACAGTCAAAAGTGGAGTTTCGGGCTTTGTTCGGGGGACATATACGATAGTAAATCCTGAGACAGTCACATTGGAAAATGCTGATGGAATAGCAACTTTAACTGCATTGGGTAATAATCAACGGAAAGTTACAAGAACTGGTGCTAATGCCGGTTTTTTAAAACTTAAGACGAAAAATTTAAAAGGTTATTCGGTTGAAAAAGGTATAGATGTGGGTGCACGTTTTAATATTTCAGCAAGACCTATTGTTAATCTGGGCCAGACTTATACGTATACTGTAGATGCGTCATTAGGGAATGTCAGTTTTTTTGTTGGTGGGGCAACTGTATTATCAACGACTGCAAATACCGTGAGAGCTAAAGTACTTAATTTTCATATTAAAGCCCTGACCTCACGAGCGATAGATTTGCCTATAACATTAAGTACGATTGAGATGGAAAATGAAAGAATAGTTTATCCAACGATTTCATTCCGATTGTTATATGCCAGAAAGTAAACAGGTTGAAATGTAACGATTCCAGATGTTAAGAGGCGACCTTTTTTATTGTTAGTAAATACCTGTCGATTCCCCATATTTTTCCATACAGACTTCATCCGCTATTCCATAAAGGATCTGATGTATATGAGCATTGACACTGATTGGTGTATTTTTCGGACTCTCCAAAATTGAAAAATAAAAGTCCTTACCATTGCTTACAATCCAGTTTGCAATATCTTCCATTCCGTCCTCCGATTCCTCCATATAATCAGTATATGGTTCGCCCTGTAGTTCTACCGAAGCATCCACAAACTCTTCCTGGAATCTGATAAGCTCTTCCTTGGTAAAAGTACCAAGAATATCCTTTAGCTTTTCCCTGTCGAGAGCTGCACGTGCAATTATTGACCAAAATAAATCAGATGTTTCCATATTTTCCTTTTCTGCTTTCCATTCAAATATACATAGCCAGCATGAAAGAATAAAGATAAAAAGACAATGAAAAGAGCAATATTAATTTCGAATTATCTTTTGCTTCATAATACCCTTGATCTGCATGGAGAAGGTCAAGAGTTAGTTCGAAAAAGCGGCTAGTCTAGAAAACTTTGTCAAACGAACACAGGCAGGTATTGAACAGCTTGTTATCCTGATCCGTATCGGTTTCCTGCGCTTTGCCGAGACCGGGAAGAAGCAATTGCTCTGGGAGGCTCACCTATTGATGAGCAAACATAAGCCTGTCGCAGCAGGTATGGCATTTTCCTTGATGCCGAGGTACGCTTTTTTGATACCGTACACTTTCGGTTATCCTCTGCGCCGAAATGCCGCTAAAACCTGATCCGAGGATTGAGTAGGTTGAAATATGAAGTAATATCATTTTTATTTACTAAAAATATTAGTATAAATATATTTATTTACTTATATTTGTGTTATTAACCAATTTAAAAACAATATATTATGAGTGAATTAAAGCAGTCTAAATATATCGATATCACGACAGATTATGGCTTTAAAAAAGTTTTTGGAGGAACGTGAGATGTACAATGTAAGTTTAAGGAATAAATGGGATGCGGAGAGTATCCGAAGTAGTCAGGAAGAGCTATTGAAAAGAGCGCGCGAAAAAGCCATGGCAGAGGGAAGAGCAGAAGGAGAAGCTAAGGGAAAAGCAGAAGGAGAAGCTAAGGGAAGAGCAGAAGGAGAAGCTAAGGGAAAAGCAGAAGGAAAAGCAGAAGGAAAGGCTGAAGTAATAAAAAAACTTTTGTCTTTGAATAAGTTTTCGAATTCGGAGATTGCCGAACTATCGAACGTCACTGTAGAATTTGTAAATGGGATCCAGGAGGAGATAGCTAAAGGAAAATAAAGCAAGTCACCAAAAATTCTTTTCGCGAGCTCGGAGAATCGGGCTATGTCGACTTTGTGCTGCAGCGCCTTGAGTGGCCTGATGGAAAGCACCATTGTGAAGCTTTCGACTGGGAGGGACTGCCTCCATTGGTCCAACTCCGACTGAACCCGAATTGAATATAGAGCAAAACCACCCTTTTTTAAATCCAGCGGAATTTGTCAGCGAATATCTCGAACCATTTAGTGCGAGTTCAGCTGTAGAAGTAACCTGGGATTTTGTATTTCAAATCTCGACTTTTCGGTATATCCCACATACCGCTTACATACACCTTGTTTTCCTCAGAAAACCTAGTTCACAGCCATACTTTTGCTATACACATAAAAACAAAAGAATATGGCTAATTAATTTTAATTAAAGAAACTATGGCGGATAACTCGTGTAACGATTGAAAGAAAATTTTACATAATTTTTTTACTGGCATGCATTTCAGTAAATTTGATTTATAACATAAACTTTAAGTAAGAATGGAAAAGTATAATTACGGGGTCATTGGTCTGGGTGTAATGGGAAGAAATCTGCTTTACAATATTGCCGATAATGGTTTTTCTGCCGTAGGATTCGATTTAGATGAAGAAAAGGTAATAGAACTTCGCAAAGGAGTGGCTTCAGGTACAAAGGTTGTTGGAGCTGTTTCTCTAGAGGAATTTGTGTTAAGTTTAGACAGTCCGCGAAAAATTATTTTGATGGTTCCTGCAGGCAAACCGGTTGATGCTGTTCTTGAAAGCATAACACCGCTTTTAAGTCCTAAAGATGTTGTAATTGATGCGGGAAATTCTTATTTCAAAGATACCGAGAGACGTATAGCTGAATTAGCTTCTAAAAACCTTCATTTTATGGGAATGGGAGTTTCTGGAGGAGAGCAGGGCGCAAGAAGAGGACCTAGTATTATGCCGGGTGGAGATTTGGAAGTTTTCAATTTGGTGAAGCCTATGCTGGAAGTTATTTCAGCAAAAGTAAATGGGGAACCTTGTACCGCCTATATGGGGAAAGGAGCTGCAGGGAATTATGTTAAAATGGTGCACAACGGTATTGAATATGCCATCATGCAATTGATCAGTGAAGCATACGATTTACTGAGAAAAGGAGCTAATCTTAACAATGAACAATTGTATGAAGTTTTCAAAAGATGGAATGAAGGCGAGATGAATTCTTTCCTTATTGAGATAACAAGAGATATTTTCCAGCAAAAAGATGATGTAACAGACGGTTTTCTTGTCGACAAGATTTTAGATAAAGCAGGGGCAAAAGGAACCGGAAAATGGACCTCCGAGCAGGCTATGGAAATTGGGGTGTCTATTCCAACCATCGATATTGCAGTAACATCAAGAATTTTATCCGCTTATAAAGATGAGCGAGTGAAAGCATCTCAATTATATGCTAAAGAAGAAGTAAAAACTCCTGAAAATACAGAATTGTTCATCAAAGAGGTGGGGGATGCTTTGTATTTATCTACTTTAATCAGTTATGCTCAAGGTTTGGCATTATTGGTAAAAGCTTCTGAAGAATATCAGTTTGAAATTCCGTTAAAAGATGTTGTTAAAATCTGGAGGGGTGGATGTATCATCCGTTCTGTTTTATTGGAAAGATTTTATCTGGCTTATTCAAAATACGAGAACTTATCTAACATTTTATTGGATCAGGAAATTTCAGAAATTGTAAAAGGTAAAATTTCGTCATTAAGAAAAACAGCTGCTTTTGCTGTATCAAACGGAATTCCAAGCTTAGGAATTCAGTCAGCTCTAGGGTATTTCGAAGCTTACACCACAGCATCTTTGCCTGTCAACCTGCTTCAGGCTCAGCGTGATTATTTTGGTGCGCACACTTACCAAAGAACTGACAGAGAAGGAGTCTTTCATACTACATGGCAAAACCCAAATAACTAAATCCTAACAATGAGTGACAATACAATCCTGCATCCAACAACCATCGTTATTTTTGGTGCAACGGGGGATTTGGCAAAAAGAAAGCTTTTTCCTGCCTTTTACAATTTATATATCGATGGCAGAATGCCAAAAGGTTTTAATATTCTAGCTTTAGGAAGAGCCGAAAATACAGATGAAAAATTCAGCGCTTATATTAAAGAAAATCTGGAGAGTTTTTCCAGGAAGACTGTAATCAAGGAAGATTGGGCTGGTTTTCAGGCTCACATCAGCTATTTTCAGCATCAGCTTGATGAAGAAAGCTCTTATCAGAATTTATATCAGAAACTTGAAAATTTCGATAAAGTGTATGGAATGAGAGGAAACAGACTTTTCTATTTGTCCATTGCACCAAACTTTGTATCGGTAATTTCAAATCATCTTAAAAATACGTCAATAGCATCTGATCCTGCAACAGATCGAATTATTATCGAAAAACCTTTTGGCCACAATAAAGAATCTGCCATTGAGCTGAATAATCTTCTTTCACAGACTTTTCGGGAAGAACAGATTTATCGTATCGATCATTATTTAGGTAAAGAAACAGTTCAGAATATTTTGGCGTTCAGGTTCGGAAATTCAATTTTTGAACCTCTTTGGAACCACAGACATATAGAATCGGTGCAGATTACTGTTGCCGAAGAAGTAGGAGTGGAAACAAGAGCCAGTTTTTATGAGCAGACAGGAGCTTTGCGCGATATGATTCAGAACCATCTTTTGCAAATTCTTTGCATGGTTGCTATGGAACCTCCGGCCTCACTCGAATCAGGTGAGATCAGGGATCGTAAAGTTGATGTTTTAAAATCCATCCGTAGGATTTCTCCCGAAAAAGTAGATCATTATGCGGTAAGAGGGCAGTACGGACGGGGCAAAGTAAATGGACTAAAAGTAAATGGCTATCGCCAGGAAGAGGGAATTGCTCCTGATTCCAATACGGAAACATTTGTCGCTATTAAGTTTTATCTGGATAATGAAAGATGGGAGGATGTTCCTTTTTATGTTCGTACCGGGAAGAAGATGAAAGAAAAGCATTCTTATATAACGATTCAGTTTAAGCCACTTCCAAATTCTACGTTTTCAGAAAGCACTTCGCTTCTGTCGGCTAACCGACTGGTTATTAATATCCAGCCACAAATGGACATCAGATTGCAGTTTATGTCTAAAAAGCCAGGCTTGTCTTTAGCGCTTAAACCTGTGGAAATGATTTTCGATAATTTTGCCTGTCAGAACGATACTCCCGAAGCTTATGAAACTCTTTTATTGGAAGCCCTTGTGGGAGACCTTACACTGTTTATGCGCTCTGATCAGGTAGAAGAAGCTTGGGACGTGATAAAAACGATACAGGAAACCTGGGAAAAAACCAAAGACCCATCTTTCCCAAATTATGCTTCAGGCAACTGGGGACCTGATGACAGTGATGCACTGGTAGAGCGACAAGGACATCAGTGGGTTTAAAATCTAATTAAAAGAAAATGAATATTACGATATTTGATAATCTGGATGCTTTGTATAAAAAAGCAGCTGATACATTTGTTGAGCTTTCGAAACAAGCAATCCAGAAGCATGATAAATTTGTGGTTGCATTGAGTGGTGGCTCTTCACCGAAAGCCATCTTTAGTTTATTAGCTACTCCCGAATATGCAGATAAAATAATTTGGGACAAAATCCATTTTTTTTGGGTAGATGAAAGATGGGTTTCTCTTGAAGATGAGAAAAGTAATTTTAAGATGACTTTGGAAGTACTTTTGAATAAAGTTCCAGTCAATAAAAATCAGATTTTCCCCATGTATAAAGACGGAATTGAGCCTGAAAATTATGCTAAAGAATACGAAGCTCAAATCAGAAATGTTTTGGGAGCTGACGGTATTTTTGATTTCATCCTTTTAGGAATGGGGGATGATGGCCACACAGCTTCTCTCTTTCCAGGTGAAAAGATTTTACAAGAAAAGGAAAAATGGGTTGATGCCTACTATCTAAAGTCGCAGGAAATGTTTAGAATTACGCTGACTGAACCTATTATCAATAAAGCTGAAAATATTCTGATTGTTACATTTGGCAAATCCAAGAAAAACGCTTTGAATGAAGTTCTTAATGGTGTATATAATCCTGAACTATATCCGCTACAGTTAATTGAAAAGAAAGCAGGGGTCCAGATTTTTACGGATAAAGAAGCTGGAAACCCGGATATAAACCAGTTTTAGTTTCTGTTTCACCTATTAAGTTTAACGGTGACCTAGATGATTTACATTGGATTACTATCTTTCCCCGAAGTGATAAAAACTTTAAAAGCTTTAACGCAATACGTGTTCGTTAAGTATGATTGAACGCAATCATATGATAGACCATTGTTTAAAATGTGATGCGGTTAATGATGTAGATTGCTAATGAAAAAGCTTCACACTAATAACCGCTAGAGAAATGGAATATTTGTAAGATATTCCATTTTTTGTTTTAGAACTATTTCTAATTTGAAAAGAGCCTATAAGGACTTTTCGGTATCTCCCCAATACCGCTTAAATACACCTTGTTTTCCTCAGAAAGCCACCACTACAGCCATACTTTTGCTACACACATAAAAACAAAAGAATATGGCAAATCAATTTTTAATTAAAGAGACGATGGCGAGTATGAAAGCAATATCTGCCGCTGAAATCACAGCATTACAAAACGGAACTTATGAGGGAGTTCAGTTATTAGGTTATTATCAAAAAGGGGATACCCCAGCACCGATTGTTTATTATCGAGCCTCAACAACTCCAGATCCTGGACCGGATGATGGAGGTAGTATAATTGACTTAGGTACAGTTAAATTGGTTCATGAATTTAACAGCGTGGTCGATTCCAGTTATTTTGGCGTTTCAGAAACATTAGCGGATAATTCAACTTTGTTAGAAAAGAGTATATCGTATTGTAAGTTAAATAATCCATGTGTTTTAAAGTTGCCTAAAGGGAATATCAAGTATACGAGCTTGCCGAATTTAGGAAAGGGAATGGATGGTAATAACATTAAAGGCTATGCACCCAACATGACCGTTTTACAGCACCTAGGTTCGGGTATCGCTTTCAATCTAAATGCTTTTGAGGGAGCCACAACCACTACTCCTTTTGCAAAAAATATTACGATACAAGATATTAATATCCTTGGAAATTCCAATACGACAACAGGGATCCATATCGAAGGATTAGCACGGTGTATATTCAAAAATATTAGAATAAATGGGGGAAGACAACCGAGGGTATAAGCATAGTAAATGGTGCACAATTGTCTCATTTTTATAACCTGAGGAGTTCTTATAATGATGGTGCGGTATCGTATATGGGCATGCGTACAATAGCATCTGCCAGAGTGAACCAATCATCCAATTGTTCTAATAATACGTATTATGATATCCAACTGGAAGGACATCATACCGGCATTCAGCTGACACGTACTGATCAGAATACCTTTATAGGAGGCACTGTTGAATCATGTAAAGCAAGAGGGATGTCCATCAGTGGAGGGTTAGCTGGAGGCGGTAGATATAATACCTTTATCGGTGTGGGTTTTGAGAGCTGTTTAGCAGACTATGATATTATTGATTCAGGTGAGCATAATTCGTTCATTGGTTGTTATGCTTTACGGGTTGAACTTCAAAGCAAGATGTCTAAGATTTCATCAGGGTATTACGATTTAATCAAGATCAGTTCGGGCACAGACAATATTCTAGAAAATGTTACTTATTCCCATTGGAAGCAGACACCAAATGGGCTATTGGATCCAGATCCAAATAAAAGAACAATAAAGATCAATACATATGATGCCAAGGCGAGCAAAAAAGACGTTAACAATGGACGCTATGATGGTAGCGTCAGTGCTGATTCTTTTCGGACTAAAGCCATCGCCGATTACAAAGCCAATGTATCGACGGTCGACAGTTGTGGTGGTTTTGTTCCATTTAACAACGGTGCGGCAATAGACCAGTATATATTTACAAATGGATCAGGTATAGCATTAAATCGGAGGGGTATTCAGGATACAATACCCGATATAGGAGCTTGGCGCCTATGGACTTCCGCCACAACGGATAATGATATTTTGTTTCTTAAGATGACTGCAAATAACGTTTGGACAGCATCCCAATTAGTATCCGACAAAACTTTGGCTACCCCTTCTAAGAAAGGTATTGTCAATCAGGCTGCTGTTTCTGCTGACACTGCTGTAGTATCTTCTGGTGCAATGCCGTCAAAAGCAGAGTATGACGCTTTGCTGGCTGAACTAAGGGATTTAAAGACGAAACTAAGAGCAGCTGGCATACTATCTACGTAATTGTTTGATACCTATTTTAGTTTGTCTCCCTCTGCCTGTTAGAGGGAGGCTCTTTTATTTGGAGCATCCGCGCAAGCTTTAATAGAATGAAATAGATTTTTCGGTATCTTCCGTGTACCGCTTACATACCGCTTGTTTTCCTTAGATAGCGTCCCCAACATTCATGTTTTTGCTATTGTCCGCCTTAGCTTTCCTTTTCCAATGAAAAGCCTCCTTTGATCATCTCAATGATATGATACCTCATAAATATATTATTTTATCTTGAGGTTATATATTCATGCTAAATTTAAGGTGACTATTTTGTATCTTGATACGATGTAATTGCTGTGGCATAAAGAGAAATATACCGAATTAAAATGGGTGCCAAACAGCTGCCGTCAGGAACTATATTTTATGGATTTGAAAGATGCGTTAAAGAATATTTTTGTGAGAGTATTCGCAATTATTCTCGTGCTTTTGACAAGTATCTAAATGCCTGATAAATGCCTGATTTACTATAGCAGGGCAATAGATTATTGACTTTTTAACATGATATTGATTAAAAACCTATTTATACTTTTGTTAATCTCCTGTTCACAGATTGTTCTTGCGCAGAAGCTGTTGACCTATCAACAACTAAAAACTATTAAAGCTAACAAGGCGAGTATTGATGAAAACCTCACTACGATCTACACATTGACCGATACATATTCCATTGACCGTCAGCTTACCTTTAAACCAGAAATGCTACATATGTTAACGTATAGCCTAGACGGGGGCAAAAATGAAAAAGAGTACCTGAGTGATATTGTAGATCATATTAACGAATCAAAGAAGACAACCCTGTACTTACAGACACGTCATTTTCTGATCCTCACTTCGGTGTATAAAGACAGGATTATTGATCCGGGGTTGGAGAATGATTCTACATTTGTCCACGGTTTGCAAGCAATGGCACAATTGTTACATTACGACCTTAGTGAACTACGGTCATTTTTATACAAGGAGCAAAATCAGGGAAAAACATACGGTCAGGCCGTGTACGAATATAGTCAGAGTCAGCCTGTTCTTAATATGGAGAATGTCAAGGGGCGTAACCCGCAAAATGATCGGGAAAGGGAGACGGCAGCATGGTTGGTAGCCAATAATATTACTTTCGATAATCCGCGGTGCCCTGAAGGTTTTGAATATTTTCAGAATTGTCCAGAAAAACATGCCTATCGTATGATCAAAGGAGATACCATCATTATCTATTCTTCAGGTGGCGGGATGCAATACAATCTCCGCCGACTGAAGGAAGCCTTTGCCAAAAAAGATTTCAACGTATTCGAATACCCGATCGATAATCAGGGGGATGGGAATGTTTATGTTCAATTTATGCAAAAGCGAACCTTTCTACTGCGAAATGATAGTCTGTATCTATACGACGAATATGATAAAAAGAAAGAGACGGCGTTAATGAAATACATGAATTCAAATCCTAGAGAAAAATTCTCAGATGCGGAAATTCAGGCAGAATTAAAGAAAATAGCAGATCAGGATTATGGCTACACACCGAAGTTTAAATTGATTTATTTTAAAGGCATTTTTAGTAATGGGAGCACCTATCAATTTTCTAAATCGCAAAACTTTCGGGAAGAGTCTGTCTCACTTAAATCAGAATGGACAGATGGAGATAAGAGATACAATAAAATCAATCTGAAGACATATACTGCCGGAACTTATATTATTGCAGACGATTTCTCTTTTATCAATACAGACAAATGTGGTCTATTATAAAATCAATTGCCAGATTGAAAAATCACTGGACTCAGGCGAATTGGTAATGAAAAACTATTCATCTGTCAGCCTTATTGAAAAGGACTATTTTTTATTACAATGAAAAAGTAATATCAAACCCGTTTTAACACTATAAAATATGGATAGGAACACATATGAGAATGAGTTAGAATTTAATGAAAGCAGTTTGGGATCGCTTGATGTTCACAGAAGAGGGAAAGAATTGCAGAGAGGTAATTAGTCAATAAATTAATTATTTATATAATCTGGATATGAAAAAGACCTCCCGGGAGTTCGAAATAGGGAAGATGCAAACACCGGACTTTTTGATATGTATTAGACTGCTTATATACTTTTTTTACTGATCAATCTCCAAAAAAATAATTATTTAATATGGCAAAAGGAGATAAATTATATTTTCAAGCTCTCGTAGAAGCGAGCAAAAATACTGCAGTGGGCGATTCAAATGCTCTTGATTTATTAAATAAAGCGATAGGCAAGAATAACAGTAAAGCACAGTATGCATTGGCTACATGGTATCTATATGGGAAAACTGTCAAAAAAGATTATAAGAGAGCCGTCGAACTCTTGTTGGACTCGTCTATTCAGAATAATGAGATGGCCTGTTTCGATTTAGCTGTTTGTTATGAAAATGGTTTTGGAGTAAAAAAGAATTCGAAAAAAGCTTTTTTGTTTTATTCTAAAGCTATTTTACTTGGTGAGAAACAATCTATTTACGAGGTTGGTCGGTGCTACTATTATGGCGTCGGGGTCAATAAAAACTTGGAACTGGCTAAGGTATATCTTGATATAGCAAATATGTATGGAATAGAAACATAACTAGGTTTAGGACATAAAGTTTGAAAAGCCAAAGTAAACGGCGCCGATTACTAAAATTTTCGCGATTCAAAAACCTTCCCTCAGCTGGTTAGAGGGAAGTAATTTTTAGAATCTAAGACGGTGTCACTTTGTTTATCAATTAAAACTAATTCAAAAATCAAACACATAGTTCCTAGGGCGAATACCGTTACTCATGATAAGAGGTTTTCATTTTGACGGCAAAAGCCTAGGCTTATCGCTAAGGTAATCGTTAAATAGCTGGAAATTTTCATTATCAAAACAGACTATTGTAATTCGTTTGATTGTTGTATCTGATTCAAGAAACTGATTTATCGCGTTAATGGATATTTGGGCAGCCAAGTTCTTGGGGAACCGGTATATACCCGTGCTGATATTCGGAAAAGCAATTGTTGTACAGCTATTATCCACAGCCAGTCGGAGGGAGTTGAAGTAGCAGTTTGCTAGGAGGCTCTCTTCATTCTTTTGGCCGCCATTCCAAACAGGACCGACGGTATGGATCACATATTTAGCGGGTAGATTGCCAGCCGTGGTGATAACTGCTTCACCCGTTTTACAGCCTCCTTGCCGGGCCACTATCATTCGGCATTCTTCCAGAATAGCCGGGCCACCTGTCCGGTGAATGGCACCATCTACACCGCCACCACCGAGTAAAGAGCTGTTTGCAGCGTTTACGATTGCATCGACTTCGATCTTAGTGATATCTCCTTTGATTACGTTTACTATTTTGTTCATTGGGTATGGAATAATATTAGGACATCTGCGTCGACAAAACTAAAAGCTATTACCACTCCATTTTTACTAAACTCACTGTTCCGCTCATATTAACATTTGATAGGTGAGTGTAAGAGCAATCTAACTGTTTAAGTTCTCTTAATCCATACACATTAAGATCAACTAACGGATTATCCCTTAGAGACAGTTCTTCAAGATGAGTAAAATTACTAAAATCCAATTTCGACAATTGATTCTCGTCTAACCTGATCAGCTTTACCGCAGGGCATCCGGTTACATTAAACTCTGTGAGCATGTTTTTCTGAAACTCGATATGTACAAGATTTGGAAGATCGGAAATGTTCACTTTGCTGACTGCATTCTGTAGCATTTTTATCTCTTCAAGCTTTTGCAGTCCTGTTAGATCTATGGTGCTAATTTTATTCTGGTGAATGTGTAAAGTCCGGAGATTTGTCAGACCCTTAAGGTTGATGCTTTGGATTTGGTTATTGTATCCAAATATCTCTTCCAGATTTTTCATGCCTTCTAAGTCCAATACTTTTACCTGATTGTTCCAAAAGCTCAGCTCTTTTAAGTTAGTGAAATTTTTAATGCCGACCAAGGAACTAATATCTGCTTTATCAAGGCTTAACCTCGTTACTTTCTGTGCTTCAGATAGCTGGATTTCTTGGTCTCCATTAAGATCAATACCCGCAGTAACCAATTGTTTTTTGAAATTCGGATCGGGTATTTTTATAGTTTGAGCTAGACTAGTGAAAGATACCGACATCCCGACGATGATAATGTATAAATACCAATTTTTTTTCATGATTTTCCCTGATTTTTAATTACTCACCGTTACATTTACAACTGCGCCAGCATCTTTGACTTCAACAAATCCACTTACTTCATTCTCAATAAAAACGTCGTAATGATGATCCTCATAAATTGGCGAAGATCCTAAAGCATATCCGTAAACATTATAAGAGGTGCTCGTTCCTGTTTGCACGGCAACGGTTTTTTGCCTGGCAAATGCAATCCAACTAATGATATAATATTTCCCAGGTTTCAGATTGGTAAACTGAAAAGTGCCTTTATCATCCAAAAATCTGCCTTCTATCCGATAAGTAAATGCAACAGGGCTCATTGTAGCCTGCTTTTTACGACTATTAAATTTTTTCTTTAGCTCCAGAAACTCGGTGAGATAGGATGTTACCGGGAATAGTAGGATCTGGCTTCCTTTAACCCCAAAATTATCTTTCCCCTTTTTCTTAAGTGTAGCGGTGCCTTCTATGGTAGCGCTTCCTCTTTCCATCAATCTTGCTGTCTCTGCTTCATTAAAAGGCGTAGTGGGAAGAACCCATTGAGGAGCTTTCTGTGCATAAGCAATGCTGCAACATAAAAAAAGCAACAAATTAATCGATAATATCTTTGGCAATGTTTTCATATTTTTATTGCTTCAATTTTTAGCGCATTTAAAATTTAGTAGAACTTATGGCTTATTAATAACGTCAGATCCGTTTTTTGAGCTCAAAAGTTGTGCCATCACTACTAATCTCCGTAATCTATGTGAGGCTTTTTTATCGTGTCTTTCTTCGTGTCTATCGTTAACAGCTAACTCAGCCTACTTTTCGGTATCTCCCACATACCGCTTACATACACCTTGTTTTTCTCAGATAGCCCAGCCCACAGCCATACTTTTGCTATACACATAAAAACAAAAGAATATGGCAAATCAATTTTTAATTAAAGAAACAATGGCGGGTATGAAAGCATTATCTGCTGCTGAAATTACAGCACTACAAGCCGGAACCTAAGATGGTGTTCAGTTGCTAGGCTATTACGAAAAGGGAGATACCCCAGCGCCGATTATCTACCACTACGTTGATCTTCAAAATGAACCTGATCCCGGCTCAGATGACGGTGGGAGTGTGGTACAAGCAGGCGGAATTAAGTTGGAGCATAAGTTTTCAACAGATGAGGTGGACTTGAGATATTTTCCCGATTCTCAACAAGGCTATTTGGCTTTTTTCAACTATTGTGGCGTTAAACGAAAGACTGCGGTTATTCATAAAGATATCAGTATTACTGTTGTTGCAAAAACTTTTGTTAAGTGTCCTAAAGGTATTAGATCGCTAAATAATAATTACATCAATATCAATGGCTATTTCTTCTTCAGTCTCGATGAACTGTCCGATGAACTTGTTGTGTCGGATATTAATTTTTCTACAGAAGGCTTGAATGCTACAATGGTTAACAATAATGTTCCTAAAGCAATTTTTGATATTGATACCGGTTGGAAAGAATCTGTTCAATTTCTTTCGCTCAAAAATATTAAGCAAGATGGTACTCTGTTAGATTTGACTGGAGCAACCCGGAGTAGGGGATTCGTTAATATTAAGAATGTTCAAAATGTTCAGATTCAAAACGTAACGATGAAGAACATCGATGTCGCTATTACTCTTCGTGACAGCAGAAACATCAAAATAGATACAATTTTATTTGAAAATGTCGGAACGGGGATCTATGGTAACAATATCTACAATGCTACCATTCAAAATTGTACACTTAAAAACACTGTCGAGCAGGCGAATAATTGGAGGGGATAAATAGCAAACTTCGATCTTAATGGTAAAGATTTGATCTTTGCCACTGGCGCTGATATTACTTACTCGAATAACAAATCTTACAATCCGATTGAGAGAAACTGCTATTTCATTGCAGATAATGTTTTAATTCGTAATTGTTATTCATTAAATGGTGATGGATTCAAAGCTGTTGGAGCAATGGGGGACACTTACAAAAACGTCGTAATATCCGATAATCTTTTGGAGATAAATGACGACCTTGTCAATATGCCTATTCGATCTATCGTGTTGTTACAATGTTACTTCATTAACAAGGGACTGTACCAAAATAATAGGATACGTATTCTATCAAATGTTTCGGAAAAAACTAAAACCGTCAGAGGTATTGCAACTATTTCAAGAACAAATGGAGAATTGATTTTTGAAGACAATTACGCTGACCATTCAAATAGTGGAATGATTGCGGGGGTACAGAAGACCGCAGAAGAGGTTGCGAATTCGGGAGAGTTGCTTGCCCAAAAATTGAAGATTATAGATAATTATACCTATACTGAAGGAGACACAATGGGAGCAATTTTGAGTATGTTAACAGTTACAAATGGTATCAGTACATTAAACTATTTTAATAATTTAGAAATGTATGGCAATCGAGTCAAATTACCCATCAATAACAATAGTGTAATTATCACAGCTCCATTATCTCTTTATAACATCAAAGGGGCAGCTAATATAAAAGCTATCGATAATAGGATTCTTGAAGGGCGTATTCGATATACAAATGGCCTAAACTCGGATTTAGCGGGAACTTCTGTTAATGCTACTCTTTTAGAGGATGATTTAACTTGTGTTGATTTAAATAGTAATATGATTGCTATTAGAAACTTTGTCTATAATAAAGGGAGCATTTTAAAATTTAAACAGGTTGAGGGAAAAGGGACGCTCACTCATTACTTTAATGATTCGGTAAAAACTTTTGGGGAAACAGGTACTACTATTATTGAAAAATCTGATGCAACGAATACCAATTTTAACATCCAAGGCAAAGAGGTAATTGTTGAGGGGTCTGTCAAGGGAAAAGGATATTTTAAAAGTAGGCTTGTGCATGGCATTAATATTTTTGAGCCCATTGCTGGGACCATGGATGCAACCCTTATCAAATATTCTTCCAATCAAATTCAAATTAACGGCCTTGATCTTGGACTACCATATTTTGCCAAAGTCACTGTCATATAATCTTTAATTTATTATTGTGTTCTCACTCATAATAGCAGGTATATGTTCGGCCTTCGCAGGTTGAACTTATTTTTATTTGAAGCACTTGTACCGATACTAAAGAAATAAAATGGACTTTTCAGTATCTCCCCGATATCGCTTACAAACACAAGTATAAATAGATTTTGTTTTGCAATATTAAGCAAATTTGCATATGTTTGCAATGTGAATATTTGAAAAGTTTAATTATTAAAAATTACAATTATTAAAAATTTATATGATGACAATTGAACATTTGGCTATCTGGGTAGACGATTTAGAAAAGATGCGTGAATTTTATCTGAAGTATTTTGATACGACAAGTAATGGAAAGTACATTAATGAAAAGAAAGGTTTCTCTGCATATTTTCTTTCATTCGGTGAGGGTAAAGCCCGTTTGGAAATTATGAACAGAATGGATATCAATCAAGAACCTGAGAAAAGAGGCTTTAGTAAAGGTATTGCGCATTTTGCAATTTCGGTCGGCGGAAAAGAAGCTGTGAATGATTTGACAGAAAGGTTAAGAAATGACAATTACATTATTGAAAGTGAACCGAGAACAACCGGTGATGGTTATTATGAAAGTGTGGTTTTGGACCCTGAAGGAAATTATGTTGAAATATCAGCTTAAACATAAAATATCAAGAATATGATTAAGAATATAGTTTTTGATTTTGGAGGTGTTCTTTTGGATTGGAATCCAAGACATTTTTATAAAAATATTTTTACTGATAATGAGGAGATGGAATGGTTTCTTTCTAACATTTGTACAGATGAATGGAACGCAGAACAGGATAGAGGAAGGAGTTTTGAAGAAGGAGTTTCAATACTTAAAAGCGAATATTCCGAACACGCAAAGAATATTGAATTGTTTTCTTCTCAATGGGAAAAAATGCTCAAAGGTGAAATTGATGGTAGCGTTCAAATTCTAAAAGAATTAAAAGAAAAATACAAAATATACGGTCTTACAAATTGGTCTGCAGAAACATTTCCAATACCTATCAAAAGTATGATTTTTTCAGATTATTCGATGGAATTGTTGTTTCCGGAACGGAAAAAATGATAAAACCGGACCAACAATTTTTTCAGTTATTATTAGATCGATATGATTTAAAAGCTGAAGAATGTCTTTTCATAGATGACAATGAGAAGAATATCCAGGCTGCTTTGGATCTGGGTTTTAAATGTGTTCATTTTAATAATGCTATTCAATTAAGAAATGTGATATATGAATTTAGCTTATTGTAAAAATAACAGGTAAAAAAAATATTTAAAACGTTTGAAGATTTATAGAGTGCGTAAAGTAAACTGTGTCAGATAAAGAATTTTTATGTTAGACACAGGAAATGGAAAAAGAGGAATTTGACTTTGAACGCTTCAAAGAGGAAGCAATGAGAGGCCTTTACAAAGGCAAGAAAATGGGCGGTACAGATGGAGTTTTTGCACCTATGCTGAAACATCTTCTGGAAAGCATGTTGGAAGGCGAACAGGATCACCATCTACAAGATATTAAAGCTTCAGGAGAGATTAACCGTAAAAACGGGAAGACAAAAAAGACTGTACGTCGATTCGTCTCGGAATCAGAAGGTCGCAATGACCGCAATCTCCAATTTGGTGATGATTATAATTGAGATTCATGAAGATTTTAAAGACTTCAGTAATTAAGGGTTCATTTTCCCTTCTATGAATAGTTTATTATCCCTATTATTTAAATGAGGTTGTCAAGGTTTTGCAAAATTGCTAATTATTGAAAACTGCAAAATATTTCTATCTTTGAAGCCAACTATTTTACATTTTTAGGTTCTAAAAATGTTCTTAATAAATTCTGACCATTTAATTTGCAGGTAATGTTAAAAGAAAAAAGATTTGATTTTATACTGAAAAATCTCGAAAAGTCCGAACTGTTAACTTATGAATACATAGCAACTGAGCTCAGCGTTTCTGAAGATACTATTCGTCGGGATATCGATTACCTTCATCGTATAGGGTTACTTTCAAAAGTACGTGGCGGAGCAATGCAACGTTCCAAAAATCCGCTTAATTTCCAGGACAGAGATGAATACCTTAAAAAGGAAAAAGACTTGATCGCGCTGAAAGCTATTCGTTTGATCCGGGAAAATATGACATTATTTATGGATGGAGGTACCACAATAGCTGCGATTGCCGCTACTTTGCCTTCAAATTTTAAACTGCGTATCATTACAACGAATATGATGATTGTACCGATTCTACAGCGCCATAAAAATATTGAACTTGTCGTTATCGGTGGCTATTATCACCAACAAACTGGAAGTACAGTGGGAAACATTACCTGTGAGCAGGCGAAAGGCTATATTGCTGATCTATATTTTATGGGTACATGTGGTGTTCACGCCGAGTATGGAATATCCGCCGTAATAAATGAAGATGCTGAAGTTAAAAAGACAATGTTAAAAACTTCCAAAGCAGTGATTGCATTGGCCAACCATGCCAGCTTACGTACTTCTTCGGCATTTAAAGTCTGTGATATAGGAGATATCGATGTACTTATAACGGATCTTCCTTCCGATGATGAGGCTTTGAATGATTTCAGGGGCCAAAATCTAGAAATAATATAAATATCAGTTGAACACCTAAATAAAACAATAAACAAACATGAACAAATTATTCAGTGTCGTACTTTTTGCGGGATTTACCCTTTTTGGGTACAGCAGTTATTCGCAGAGCATTTCCACCAAGAAAGAAATTGGTTTGCAGCTTTTTTCAGTCAGAAGCTTGATCGGTAGTCATGTTGATCCGAGCTCATACAATCCTAATTATGTATCTGTATTGAAAAAACTCGCCGACATGGGGTATACAGGAGTAGAGTCCGCGGGTTTTAAGGATGGTCAGTTTTATAATACTAGTCCGGCCACTTTCAAAAAAAATGTTGAAAGTGTAGGAATGAAGGTGATTTCTTCGCACGCTTCCAAAACCCTTTCAAAGGAAGAGCTTGCATCTGGCGATTTTTCCGAATCTTTAAAATGGTGGGAATCCTGCATTGCGGCTCATAAGGAAGCAGGCATGAAATATATTGTGACGCCTTGGTTAGACGTTCCTAAAACACAAGCAGATCTGGCAACAGAAGTGAAATATCTGAATGAAATCGGAAAATTATGCCGAAAAGCAGGTATCCAATATGGTTATCACAATCATGCGCATGAATTTACAAAAGTTGAAGGTAAAGTAATGCTGGATTATATGCTGGAACATACCGATCCTGAAAATGTATTTTTCGAAATGGACGTTTATTGGACTGTAATAGGAAAAGCAAGCCCCGTTGATTATTTCAAAAAATATCCAGGTCGTTTTTCGACACTGCATATCAAAGATCATCGCGAGATTGGCCAGAGCGGTATGGTAGGCTTTGATGCTATTTTTGCCAATACAGACGTCGCTGGTGTAAAATACATCTTCGTAGAACTTGAGGAAGTAAGCAAAGATCTCGATACTGGTCTAAAGGAGAGCATCAATTATCTGCTAAAGGCTCCTTTTGTGAAAAAAAGCTACGATAAATAACAAATCCCCTTAAAATGATGAACACCCCGTTTGAGTCTCTCATTCGGGGTATTTTACTTTATGGATTTTTTAGAGGGCTTTAATTTTCAAGTTTCTGAATGATACTCCACGAGACCAATCCTGGAGGGCTATTTTTCCACTTGTATTTTTGCCAAATTCAGGAAAATCTTTAAAGTGGCTTTGCTGAACCATACTCTTCCATTTGTCACTGTTAAAATCCATTTCGGCGGTGATTTTATTGTTGAGTACGAAAGTAACTTTTCCATCTTTCTGTATGATTCGTGATGTGTTCCACTCAGCTTTTGTTTTTGTGTTTACAAAATTTTGCTGTGGCAAGAATGTGTATAGACAACCCGCTTTTTTTTGAGGAATAGAAAAGTCGGCATGGGAATCTTCCAAAAGCTGATATTCAGGACCAGACTGCCAGGTTGCGTTGATATCCGGTTTCTCCTGAACATTAATAAAAACTCCGCTATTTCCTTCTTTTTCTAATTTCCAGTCAAATTGAAATTCATAGTTTTGATAGGTTTCATTGGATACGAGATCTCCTCTATTGCTTTGATTATTGGGGTCACAGTAAAGAATTCCATCCTTTATCACCCATGCAGGATTAGTCCCTGTCTGATTATAAACATGCCATTTGTCCAGCGACTTGCCGTCAAAAAGTAGTTGCCACCCTTCAGTTTTTTCTTTCTCACTTAAGGTGTTAGGTTGTGAGATTTCTTGATCACAGGATATCAGCATTGCACTCATAGAGATGCAGGAAAATAATAGGTTTTTAAAATTCTTCATTTTTAACATGATTTTTGTTTTTGCAAATTATAGCAATTTTGTTGTTTTTTTTCTAAATTAACTTTTTAATATTAATTTTGAAATGCAAAAATATGCAATTTTGCTAATTCGTGTAATTGTAGTTGAAAATAAAGAAAAAATGAACAAAGGAAATACCTACGATGCAATTGTCATCGGCTCAGGGATCAGCGGAGGGTGGGCGGCCAAAGAGCTGTCAGAAAAGGGGCTCAAAACAATAATGTTAGAAAGAGGCCGGAATATTGAGCATATTAAGGACTATGAAAGTCCGAATAAAAATCCTTGGGAATTTCCGCACCGCGGTGGCCGTACACAGGAGATGATCAAAAACCATCCGGTGCTGAAACGTGATTATCCATTGAATGAAACAAACGAAAGTTTTTGGGTAAATGAGCAGGAAAGTCCATATATGGAAGTGAAACGATTTGATTGGTTCAGAGGTTACCAGGTAGGTGGTCGTTCGCTAACTTGGGGACGCCAAAGCTATCGTTGGAGTGACCTAGATTTTGAAGCGAACCTCAAGGACGGATACGGAGTCGACTGGCCGATACGTTATAAAGATATAGCAGCCTGGTACAGTTACGCGGAACGCTTTGCAGGGATCAGTGGTAATCGAGATGGTATTGACGTATTGCCCGATGGCGAATATATGCCACCGATGGATATGAATGTTGTCGAAAAAAATGTTGCTGCACGTATTAAAAAAGCCTATGGAGGCAAACGACATTTTATTATCGGCCGAACGGCCAATATAACTGTACCTCATCATGACCGGATCAATTGTCAGTATCAGAATAAGTGCTGGTTAGGCTGCAATTTTGGAGCTTATTTCAGCACCCAGTCGGCTACTTTACCCGCGGCGATGAAAACGGGCAACCTTACCGTGAGGCCGTTTTCTATTGTTACCAAGATCCTGTATGATAAAAATACACAGCGTGCCACAGGAGTGGAAATTCTTGATGCGGAAACAAATCAGACATATGAATATTTTGCAAAAATAATCTTTCTGAATGCCTCGGCACTAAATTCGGCCTGGGTGTTGATGAATTCAGCAACGGACATCTGGGAGCATGGCCTTGGAAGTAGTTCAGGTGAGCTTGGGCACAACGTGATGGACCATCATCTTGGTGTAGGCGCAGGTGGAAGGGTGGAAGGTTTCGAAGATAAGTATTATTATGGTAGGCGAGCGAATGGATTGTACATTCCACGTTTTCAGAATGTTGGCGAAGATAAGCGCGATTACCTTAGGGGATTTGGTTATCAAGGTGGGGCTAGTCGGGAGGGATGGTCTAGAGAGATTCCGGAAATGCAAATCGGTGCGGGGTTTAAAGAGGCACTCACAGAACCAGGGACCTGGACCATAGGTTTTGGTGGTTTTGGAGAGATCTTACCCTATCATGAAAACCGGATATACCTTGATAAAGATAAGAAAGATAAATGGGGGCTGCCCGTACTGGCCATGGATATTGAGATTAAAGATAATGAATTGAAAATGCGTAAAGATATGGCAGCAGAAGCAAAGCATATGCTTGAGTCTGTAGGTGTCAAAGATGTTTATACATATGATAATACTTATGGGTTTGGACAAGGTATTCACGAAATGGGCACCGCAAGGATGGGACGCGATCCGAAAACCTCAGTGCTAAATGGTAACAATCAGGTGTGGGATGCTAAGAATGTATTCGTTACCGACGGAGCGTCGATGGCTTCTGCGGCATGTGTCAATCCTTCTTTAACCTACATGGCTTTAACGGCAAGAGCTGCGGACTTTGCGGTAAACGAATTAAAGAAAGGGAACTTGTAATATGGAAAGAAGAGAAGCATTAAAAAGATTAACGCTCCTTTTTGGAGGGACGATTATTGGGGGGCAATTATTTTTAGAGGGATGTGCCCGCAAGGCATCCGCCGATGTAGCAACCTTGTTTGAAGAAAAGCAAATAGGGTTTCTAGCGGAAATCGCAGAAACTATCCTTCCAAAGACAAGTACCCCTGGGGCTAAAGAAGCTGGGGTAGGGGCTTTTATTCCAGTTATGGTACGCGATTGCTACACCAATGAAGAACAAAAAGTATTTCTGAAAGGTTTACAGGACATAAAAGATAGATCAGAAAAGGAGTATAAAAACTCTTTCGAAAAACTAACGTCTGATCAACGGAACAAACTGCTTGTTGCCATAGACGGAGAACGAGTTGAACAGGAGAAAAACCGTCCTGCCTATGGTGTTCATCATTATTTTTCGATGTTAAGGCAGCTGACACTACTGGGGTTCTTTTCCTCGGAACTGGGAGCTACCCAAGCGTTAAGATATGTCGCTATTCCTGGTAAATACGATGGTAACCTCGCTTACAAAAAAGGCGATAAAGCTTGGGCTACTTAAGAAATAGATTTGCTCGCAGGTTGATTATGTAGGTAAGTTTATGATTATCGGATGGCAGGTATTTTCACCTGCCATTTTTTTAAAAAATTCTTAAAAAGTAATTTTTAGTGTCACTATGCGTTGTTATTATTAATAAAATAAATGCGAACACAATATTTATTGAATTTTATTGATCTTTGGAGATTGAAGGCCTTTTTTATAAATTCAGCAATTCTGGTGTCACAGATAGCCTTTTGCGCTACGTCAGTCCGAGACTGGTACCCGAGTGGAAGAAATATGCCGACAAATGGGAGTCTCCCAAGCGACATTTTTTCAATTGGAAGAAAAAATACGGTGGTCTGGGCGTTCCAGAGTTGCGCAAACTCCGGCAGTTGGAAGAGGAGAATGCCCAGCTCAAAAAGCTTGTCGCTGATTTAAGTTTGGACAAACAGATGTTACAGGATGTGGTAAAAAAAGTTGTGAAGCCTGCCTACAAAAAGGAAATGGCCTGTTGGATGGTCAGCAACTATCGGATATCTGTTCAGCGGGCCTGTCGATGTGTATGTCTGGCCAGGTCAATGTAATATTATATCCATTACTGACATCGGCAGTATGGTTTGTTCAAAATGCGGGTGAATGAAATAGCCCACACACGTATCCGTTATGGCTTTGGACGTATATTTGTTCTGCTTCGACGAAAAGGTTTCACCGATAATCATAAACGTGTTTACCGTATTTATAAGGCTTGCGGACTAAACCTGCGCACCAAGCGGCCAAGGCGAAGTTGTAGTGCTGCCCATCGGTTGGACCGATTGCAGACTACAGGTATAAACCAGGTTTGGAGCATGGATTTTCTACAGGATGTATTATAATATTTCTACAATAGTTTATGGATTATGAAATTGTTTTAGACTATGATCTCGATATTTTTCGCCCCATTCTATAACTTCGTTTATCAGGTTTTTAAGGGTTTTCCCAAGTTCTGTTAATTCATATACTACAGTGAGAGGTTTCGTCTTTAGTTCGGTTCTGCTGATGAGGCCATTTATTTCTAGATCATCCAGCTCTTTCGCAAGCATTTTTCGTCCGATTCCGTCGATGGTATTTAGCAATTCCATAAAACGCATTTTACCCATAACCAATAAACTGCCAAGAATAAAGATTTTCCATTTGCCACTCAAAACATCGGTGGTATCTTTTATACCGAGTATTCTTGATCTGCATAGCGTATTTTGTTCTTGTATTTTGTCTTTATTCATTTTATTTGGATTTATCACTTTCAAAGGTATTAATTATCCTTAAGTATCGTATATGGAACCGGTGTCACGGAAGGAACCTATAGTAATTTACTCTATTGCTCAAATTAACTTTGCATGTAATTAAAATTTAAAAAAATGCGTTTACAAAACAAAACAGCCCTTATTACAGGAGGGACAAGTGGTATTGGGTTAGCAACAGCTCAGTTATTTTTGAATGAAGGTGCAAGAGTAATTATCACGGGCCAAAAAGAGGTCGCTTTAACGGATTTATTTTCTCAATATTCATCCGATCAGCTTTACTATTTTGCTTACGATACGTCGAAAATTTCAGAAATTGAAAGGCTAGCTGAATTTGTTCAAAATACATTTGAATCTATTGATGTGGCTTTCATTAATGCTGGCATAGCCAAATTTGCTGCTTTAGAAGACATTTCCGAGGATCTTTTTGACCAAGTGATTAATACCAATTTCAAAGGAATGTTTTTCACTTTGCAAAAACTTTCACCCTTGTTTACAAACCCTGCGTCGGTTATATTGACCGCCTCGTCAGGTATTCATAAAGCTCATTGGGGGTCTAGTGTTTATTCGGCCTCTAAAGCAGCGGTTAGAAATTTAGCTGTCACCTTGAGCAACGAGTGGATTTCTCGAGGAATCCGGGTAAATGTTGTGAGCCCTGGTTCGACAGAAACGGCATTGTTCCAAAAATTGGGTTTAAATACCGAGCAGCTAAATGGGATGAAAGATAGTCTCATTAGTAATATTCCAAATGGAAGATTGGTACTGCCTGAGGAAATCGCTAATACAGTGTTGTATTTAGCTTCTTCGGGTTCGGAATCTCAAACTGGAACAGAAATTATTGTTGATGGTGGTGCTTTCTTAAAAGTTTAAGATAATGGGAAAGGTAATTTTAGTTTTTATTAATCTTAAAAAAGATATAGACAAGAAAGCTTTCGAGGCATTTGAACACCGGGTTTCGAAGTACAATGTCCATTTGAGATCCCATAAAAGTTTTAAAGTTCTACGTACTGAAGGAATACTGGGCGATGAAAAAGCAGCATCTCCGTACGATTATATCGAAATAATCGATATAGAGAGCCTAGAATCGATGTACAATACTGTCGAACATGATACTACAATAAAGGCTTTTATGTCCGAGTTTTCTGAATTTGCAGAAAGTTCTCAATTTCTAGTTACCGAATATGTACTTAGTGTGTAGTATTTATTCGAAACATGCTATATGGCGGAAGAGGGCGGAGGGAACCGTGTAATTTTTCTATCAGGAGATAATAAAGATGCAAAAAAGTGAAATGGAGATGTTGGAAAAAATGGATTTTGCAGGAATTGATTTAGTGGGACTTGCTGGGAGTGCCATTCAGTAGGTTGGGGATCCCTTAATTACCAAAAATTTTATCAGGTTAGCAAAGTAAAAGCGGCCTATCCTTCAAGGTAAATATGAACGAATTTGTAGGATATTTTAAAAAATTATGTAGCATAATAGACAAACTTATTTATGTAGCTATAGTATATTTTACCTGTAGAACTCGCTTCCAAGGCTATTAATTAAACAAACCTGGAAGCGAGTTAGGTTGTTAAGAAATACTGATACCTCCGTCGATCGGAAGAAGGACACCTGTTGCCCAATCCGAATCGGAGTCCAAAAAGAATACTGCTGCTGCAACAATATCCTGAATCCGTCCTCTTCGTTGCAAAGGAATAGCGGCCCTTTCGCCCTCATTGGCTAAGCGAATTGTTTCCTCATCAAAACCAGCTGATTTTAATATGTCAGTATCTGTGGGACCAGGTGCTATCGCATTTACACGTATTCCAAGCGGAGCGAGCTCAAGTGCCCATATCTTTGTAAGCATATTTAGAGATGCTTTTGCAGCCCCGTAAGCGCTGCTATTGGGATATGGTTTAATTCCGCCGCTACTGCTGGTATTTAAAATTTGACCTTTTGCTGCAGTTAGGAACTCGAGGCATGCTGACGCCAGCAAAGTCGGCCCTAAAACGTGAGATCTAAACATATCCTGCATAGATTCGCTACTAATGTTCTGTAATGGACCAATGGTTATATTTCCTGCATTGTTCACAAGGATGTTCAGCTTTCCCTGCCAATTTTCTTTAACAAAAGCAGCTATGGGCAAATGATCACCTTCTTTTGCGCTGTCAAATACCATTATATTTATTCCTGGCATTTTCAAAGCGATCTGTTCGAGCTTGGCAATGTTTCGACCAGTGATTAACACTTTCCATCCCTTTTCATAGAAATAATTTGCTATTCCGAGACCTATTCCGGACGAACCGCCGGTTATAATTATACTTTTATCCATATTTTTTTTTACAAAGGAATGTAGAAATCAATTATAAAACAATAACTTACGTCTCCGTAAGAAGCTTACCCTGAGGTAGGTATAGTTGATATTCAGCTACTTATTTTAAAAAAAAAATGAAATGGCATACAATAGAAAACCAACATTAGAATGTGAAACAAATCCCAGCGCCGATTGTGCTGTGGAAGCAGCAATGGCAGTACTTAGTGGTAAATGGAAGCTTAAAATTTACAAGATGCTCCGATCAAATGACGCGCTGCGATTTCATGAGATAAAAACTGAAATAGGTGCTATTTCGGATAAAACGCTTACCGCGCAGTTAAAGGAAATGGAAGAAGATAATCTGCTGACTAGGACTGTTTATCCTGAAGTGCCACCACGTGTAGAATATAACCTTACTCCACTTGGAAAGAAACTGAATAATGTTCTCTTAGCTCTTGATCAGTGGGGTCGAGCTTATGTATATGAAATGCGCGGAGGTATATTGCCTGAGCTTGATTAAGGGCTTATTTATTATGTAACGGTTAAAGATGCATTGAAAACATTGAAGACTTAAATATAGTAAGAGCTTTCAAGATGAGCTTTTTAGAAACTGTAATCTGAGCTTTTTAGAAAGTTGAATTTCATTTTGTTTTCGGAAATTTGAATTGAAAGATAAAGATTATGGATATTTTAAAACTAAGTACGGAATGGGCCAAAGCAGAATTATTTTCTGCTAAGATCGTATGGATGTTCAGTTTTATTGTGTTACTCACAGCAATCGGTTTTGCTGTTTTGGGGAAAACCGCAATGGCAAGGTCCTACGTGATTCCTTTAATGGTAGCAGCAGTTTTCTTAATTGCTGTTGGGATCGGCCTATATGCAGCTAACAGACCACGTATTGCCCAGTTTGAACAGGAGTATAAAAAGCAGGCAGCTGCTTTCGTGGAAAAAGAAATCGCCCGAGCAACAAAATCCGAAGGTGAGCTTAAGTTAATTCTTAAGATATTACCAGCTATTGCCATCGTAGCGGCAATATTTCTGCTGTTTTTTTCCTCCGAACATATCAAGGCAATAAGTATCACACTACTACTTCTCGTAGGCTTTCTAATGGCAGTGGACAGTAATACTTCTGCGCGAAATACTGCTTACAGAACAGAACTTTTAAAATATTACGAACGGTGGCAAGAATAGAACCTCGGAAGCAGGATTCATTTGTTTATTCCTGTAGTTCAGCAGATAAATGGGGGAACGAACAATTTGTATCAGATCATGTACTGTCTTTTCAGCTTTCAGGTGAGACCCATATATTTCATCAGAAGGGTACTTTTGTATTCGGAAAAAATCAGGTCTTATTGACTCACAGAAATCAATTTGCCAGGACGTTGAAAATGCCTTGCGCAGATCGGGAATATAAGGCGGTGTCCATTATTTTGAAGTCAGAATACCTGAAAAAGTATGCCGCAAATAATGGAATCGAACAAAACCAACGATATACGGGAAATTATAATGTTGTTCTGGAGCCAAACTCTTTTCTCAAAAGCTATTGTCATTCTTTGTTGCCTTATCTTCAAAGTCCGGAGGGAGTTAATTATAAAATGGTTGTTTCAAAAATCACTGAACTGCTGGAACTGTTATTGCACAGTTATCCTGATTTAAGGTGTTTTCTTTTTGATTTTACCGAACCTCATAAAATAGATATCGAAGAATTTATGCTCAAGAATTTTCGCTATAATTCATCGGTAACGGGGAGTGCGTTGGTAAACGATACGAATTTCTTATCTGTAATATCCTGTGGTAATTTTTGCAGTAAGCTGTCAATATGAACACTCTCTGCGGTTAACGAAACGGGAATCACACGGGGTAGTGGTATCTCTTCTCCTGAAAAATCCTGGACAAAATAGCCGGATTTTTCTTTAGAAACTATCATTCCCTTATCCATTAAATAATTAAAGGATTGCAAGATGGTTCCTATACTGATTCCTTTTTTTTGGTGCAGGCTTCTTATAGAGGGAAGTTTGTCTCCTGGCTTGAAAACTCCGCCGTCAATCATTTCAGCGAGTTTGTTAGCAAATGAAATGTAAACCGGTTCCTTCATGAAATTATATCTGTTACAGGAGTAAATATAGAGTTGGAATCTGTTCAATGTACGAAATTTAATGCTATTTAAAACTTTTTGAATGCTTATGCGGTACAAACTGTGTATAACAGAAAGCAAAAAAATTACAATATTAGGGGTGCCGCACTTTTTGTTTAACCTTCAAATACCGTTTATAGTAATCATAGGAAGTTAATAGAATGAATAAGTTGACAGATTTAGAATCAACACTGCTTATTGCTCTTGCAGAAAAATATCCTGCTTTATATATCCATACCTTTGACTGTCTGAACAATGGGGAGGAGATCAACATCTGCGATACTGCTCGTGCCTGTAATTCGCGGAAAAATGATTGCAGCTCTATGCCGTCCTTAAAACTCTTTAAGAACTCCTTGTCGTTTAATAGTGACTCCTTGTCAATCATACTCTTATAAAGTTAGTAAATAAAAAATGCGAAGTCCTTTCAAACTCCGCATTTCTATAAATTACACACTTTATGAGACAGTGTCTTTCTTTATCGACCCCAAGAATTCTTGCACGTATATTGTCTTTCGGTTACTTACTAATATTTTTTTTCTTCGTTCTTTTGGTCGGACTGTAATTACAGACTTTGTTTTCTGTATATTCAATTTTATATTCAGACAGAAGCTGTGCAATTATTTCGCTGGTTTCATTTTCGTTCAATCCTATTTTTTCTCCGAGGTCAATTTCGTTTAGGTGACCAGCATTGTCTATTAGTGCTTTGTAATATTTCTCTTTATTTTCCATAATTATATTTTTTTTTGTACAGCGATCATCATATGGGGACTGAATGGTAGAAGATAACTGTCATTTTCAGTTATTTGGATAAGTTCTATTAATGCTTTCCGCCTTCTGCAGTTCATCATATTAGCAAAAAAGTCTTTGTCCAGCCACGCCATCCCTTCAACCGCATAGGTATTGAGATAGGTTAATTGTTGATTTATAAATTCATCCTTTAGCTGTTCAGGTTTATGATAAAATGCTTCGGCTAAAAGCCAGGGGAAATCATCGGGCGGGTTATGTTTGCCAACTGTCAGTTCTTCTTTACACATTTCAAAAAATGACTTTTTGTGAATTAAGCCATTTAAAAGACCTGCCAAAGTTGATGCAGTATAATTAATGGCGAAACCTAATATAATTCCGTTGTTTTTCAAAACTCGTTTGGCTTCAAAAATGGTTAAATCCCTGTCTTCTTTCTTTTGAAGATGATAAAGAGGGCCGTGTAGTATAATAAGGTCTGCATAGTTATTTGAGAATTCCAATTTTCGAGATTCTCCTATGTGTACAGAAAATTTGTTTTTCAATTTATTAGCTCTGTTTCGGGCTATTTTTATATGTTTTGAAACTGGCTCTACCAAATGAACCTTATGTCCTTTCTTTGCGAGCCATTCCGAATACTTTCCTGTACCGCCACCGATATCAATTATTGTTAAAGGTGAAGATAAAATATGTTTTTCTATAAGTGATTTGATTCTTTCAAACTCAAATACACCCATCCCCTTATCAAGTCGGGTTTCTTCGGATGCCTTATTGTAGAATATCTCTATTTCTCTACTTATTAACTGTTTACTATTCATTATATTCCTTGTATTATCATCATTTTTGGATGCTGAATACATCGTAAAATGATGAGACAATCGACTCGCTAATCAATTGTTTGTTTATGATTTAATAAAATAAGTGGATACAATCATCTGTGCATTAAAATCAAAAGATTTCATGCATTAATTACTCTTTTCGAGTTCGTCTTTTTTTGTTAAGACGAAGATAATATGTTAGATATAGTATAACAGACTACAAAAATAGAAATTTTTTACAACTTATTCCTTTTAATTACATAGAAATTTTCTGCTCTTTGGTCTTGACGAATAGTAAAAATGCGATTTATGATTTTCTTCTTTTCTTCATTCGTTTCGTGACTCTCCTCAAAAAACTGGAGCATTTAGAAATAGAGAATTCGGGGAGAGGTCAGATTTCTAAATAATAATGGTGAAAAATCATTAGAGGACTTTTTTGAGGAAAGGGAAATTGATATTTTTGATATACACAGAGACTTCGTAATCTACAACCAATGGGAAGTTTAACCAAATATGTATCCAATGATCGTCCAGATTTCACGTTAAATATCGAAGATGACAATAAAGTCTGTTACGCATACTTATGGAAAGAATACGAAAACATCATTCCCCATGTATGGCTATACAACGTCGCTCCAACTCCTATTGACCCGTAATTGCAAATAGGGGAAAACCATCCCTTTTTAAATCCTCCAGAGTTTCCCAAAGAGAATCAAGCAAGCATTTTTTTTGTTTGAATGAAGATATTAGCCCATGCCATTCTTTTATTATGCCAGTCATTTGGATATAAATAATTAAGATTTCGGCAAAAGACTAAAATAATTTTCATGAAACAGAAATACTAATAATTATCGTAAATAAACAAAATTAATTATAAGTGGTACTTGGTCTTGCAATCTTTTAATTTCATTTCAATTCATATTGGACAATTTTTACCCTCTTTTGTCGATAGGTAATTAAATGAAATTGATACAAAATATATTTAATTGTAATGCTCTAAATTTAGGTAAAAGCACACAAATGTGTAGATTTTTTATAAGTATTGAAAATTATTGAAAATAATACATAATATTACAACAATATTTCGAAATCATCAATGAAAATACCACAAAAAGAGAAGTGCGGTTGAACGCAGCTATATATGAACCCAATCCTGTTGTAAAAAAGACGATATTGGAACAAGGCAATAAAAAGATCGGTTACTTTGCTTATAATAGCTTTACACCATTATCGAATTCAGAAAAATATCTATCCCCTATATTCTCCTCTTTTGAAAAGGAGAGGATTACAGAATTGATTATCGACCTAAGATACAATCAGGGCGGATATCAGACAACTGTAAACTTTCTGGCAAATCTAATTGCGCCAACTACTTTAAATGGCAAAGTTATGTACAGTGAGCATTACAATTCAACGATGCAGCAGGGAAAGGCCGAAATATTAAAAAACTATAACCTTGTGGATGACAATAATGAGCCTATTTATGACAACGGTGTACCATTGACATTATTTGATATAGATTATAGCGTACAATCGAATGTGTCCTATTTTGAGAAGAATGATGGATTGAGTGCGGTGAAAAAAGTCCATTTTATTGTCAGTAATATGACCGCGTCGGCAAGTGAGATGCTGATCAATGTATTAAAACCATATTGCGATGTCCAGATAATAGGTGTGTCAAAAGAAAATGAGCAACAAGTTTACACTTATGGCAAACCTGTCGGTTTTTTGATATCCCAGTAGGCGAATTTGATCTCTATTTGAGCATGTATGAAATAAAAAATGCACAGAATAGGGGTGGATATTATAAAGGTATTAAGTCGGATCATTCGGTTCCGGACGATGTAAAAAGTGATTTTGGATCCTTCTTTGATCCAGCAGTTAGGCTGATTCTGAATGGGAAAAATATTGGGAGGACAGGCGCTAAAGTACTTAAATTAAGAAACACGGTCTCCGAAAAATCATCTTATTATTTTAATACCGATCTATTAACTGGTAATATAAAAGATGTAAAAAACCTTATGATAAAATTGCGGAAATAAAAACTAGCTGTATAGAATTCTGCTTTTGTTCGATGTCTGCTTTTGTTTGATGTAGTCGTAGGCCCTGTTTAGGAGGTAACACGCGTAGCCTACGTCTTGTTTGTTTTGAAGGTAAAAACTTATCCATCCTGAATTTTTAAATACATGATGGTCTTTAATTTTTCCTTCAGTCATTAACGATTGTTTTAATTCTTTATTTAATAAGATGTCCAATAAGCCATTGCTATGTACATGTGCAAACTCTTTTCCCATATAATTAAACTCAGTCCCACCATATTTATGTATTCCAATAGTAGTTCCAGGCATCCGCGTAACATTTTCTTCCAGATTGTCGATCCAATCCAGTAGTTCAGGCTTGGTAAAGAACATCCAAAGCTTCATGAGACTATCAAATATAATGGCGAATAAAGGGATATCCTTTAAAAAGCCGACTCTTTTCACTATAAAAGAAAACATAGGCTATCTTTCGCTTAATAGTTTAATATGCTCCATTACTCTAAAATGGACATTCCTCGTAATACTTTCTGCCCAAAGATCATAGTACCAAGTCGGGAACACATGGAGGTTATACCAACTGTTTCCAATAAGAGTGGTGGTACCATTTCCATTATCCTTCAATATAAATTGACCTCTTTTAATATCTATGTGTCCCATAATTTCAGGGTCTTTGGGTTGATCAACGACATCAAAAATTAGGTTTTTATTGACATCAAATTTTACAATTTTCTCATCGAAGATATACCCATTGCTAAAAATGCATTTTCTGTTTGCACCCAATTTATGCTCGCTTACGGTTGTCGCCATGGGGCTCGGCATCCCAATTCTAAAGAGCCAATAGTTTTCCTTCTGGGATATCGGATCAAAGGCGACCACGTGTTGCCATACCTCTGCTGGGCTCGCATGAATCAAGATTTCATCAGAAACCATATTTTCATGATAATGGTCGCTCAGGGAGTCAACAATAAAAATCCCCAGTAATAAGCTCACAATGCTTATATTCAATTTTTGATTTCTCTTTTTAAACATTGCTCTTCCAATAAAGGCTCCGGAGATGATAAAGCCAAAAATAAGGGGCGAAACAATTAGAAGACAAATAAAGCCCTCACCTAAGAAGAAAAAACTCATTAAAATGGCGATAAGACCATTCAGGATAGAATATCCAGTTATTTGTTTTCCCCTTATTTCTATGTCTTTCCAAAACCAAGCCGTGATAATACCCATTAACATTGGAATAATTACAAATTCTGAAAAAACAAGTATACCTATATCCTTAGGCGCCAATGAGGACTGGATACCAATGATTAGGAACGCGAAAATGTTGGCTATCAAAATTCCTTGAAGTACTTTGGAATTTAGTACTTTAAATAACGTTTTTTGCAAACTCATCGTATTTGATCGTTTATTGTGGTATACTATAGATGTAATTCCCTACTAAGAATTTCAATATTTTTTAACTGATTCATCTATCAGTTTCATAAGATGATCGACAGTTTTAGCTACTTCTTCTTTCTGCACGACTAATGTTTTCTTTTCTAGACTCGGAGGAAGAGAAATCTTGCCATTAAATTCAGGAACGAACAAATTGATGTTTTCCTGATCCATTTTATTGAGATTAATAAAAGTCCATTTTTTTGTTTCGTCCTCTTTTAAAGCTAATAAGTAAGCTGAGGTGATCGCCATTTTGCCTTTTTCAGGCATGGACATTACCAATACTTGAGGAATAAAGCAATACGCTATGCCATCAATTTTTGAGACATCCATATCATCATAATTGATTATGGAATCAACTTTAATCCCGTATTTTATAAGAGAAGAATAGAGTTCCTTGGTCAGTTTTGTTGCCTGATCTATCCCGCCCATGCTTTCAATTATGCGGGGCGAAGTTTGACCTAGAATACCTTCGATATCTCCGGAAATAGATGCTTTTGTCATGATAGACAGTGCTTCCCTGAGCTGTGGATCATTTTGGGCAAAGCTTGTATGATGAAAAATTGTTAATAGCGTAATTAACAAAAATGCTCCTTTTCGCTGGATGTTTTTAAACTGGTTGAACCAATTGTTGCTTTGCATAATGGAACGAGGTTAATTTCTATTGAATGTACAGGTTTTTATTTACAAATCAAATTTAGATAGGTGTCTCCGTCTTCCAAATATAATAGTGTGCTAGGTGAATAGTTGTACTGGCTTGATAGTCCTTTTTTGATCGCTGTAATATGTTACGGTTTTGCAATATTTAAGTGCATGTTGTGTTATCAGCCCCCTGTGTGGATAACAAAACTAGCTACTGTTCGGTATTTCCCACCTACCACTTATATACCGCCTGTTTTTCTCAGATAGCCGCGACCACAGCCATACTTTTGCTATACACATAAAAACAAGAGAATATGCAAATCAATCTTAATTAAAGGCACGATGGCGGCCCTGAACACATTATTTACCGCTGAAATTACCGCATTACAGAGCGGCACTTATGATGGTGTAGAACTGTTAGGCTATTACTAAAAAGGGGATACCTCAGCACCGATTATTTATTATCTCGCCTCGATAACCCTATCATGGTGATATGCCTTCGATTAAACTCCATTTTTGTGAGAGGAAAATTGTCCCTTTAAGAAATCCAAAGATTAAAGAATCGTCGTATGATCACCCATTTACCATTCACTTTTTCAAGCAGAAATGCATTACCGTTTCCACATAAAGAGCCGCATATATAATCAACCGGAATGTACGCACTGTTTCGGTTATATCCCATAATAGGGAGATGAAAGTAATAAATGCTTTTATTACGGTTCATCCTATATTTATCGGCGTCATCTACAGCATATGCGGCTTCAATAGCCGCTGGAATTGGGATGATTGTCTTCCTTTCGTTCATCTGATCAAGCATATCCAGCGAGTCCTTGAGCTGGTTGCCTAGCATTTTCATCAGCCTCTGTGGATCGACGTTGTAGAAAACATAATTCTTGTCCTGCAATGAGGAGATAGAATCCCTCATAAACTTATTATGAATGAACGCCCTTTGTTCTCCATCACGTTGCAGTCTGATACCAGCCGAATCGTCAGACAAAATTGTTTTTAGAATGGAAACATAGTCTTCCTGCAGTGACTTATCTTCATAGATTTTGGGCTTATCTTGTTGTATAGGTGTCATCTTGCCTTTATGCATCGTACATCCCTGGAGAACGAGAAGAAAGAAGATAATATATAGCTTATTCATTATGCGATTAGTTGTTTGTCTTTCGGTTGCTAGATCTGTGCCAAAAATTAGTACTGCATGTTTGTTCTAATGTTATTTTCTCATTTCTCTTTTTGTAGCATTAGGATAATATCGCTTTCCGTCTTTTGCGCCATCCCAGATCTCAGTAATGCTATAGATTTTCAGAGGAGCTTCTTTTTCTAAACGTATTAATGTTTTGCAAACTTTTCTAAAAGTCCTATTCCATCGTCTTTTATCTTGTTTTTCCGATTCCGCAATGGTAATTCCGAATATCTTAGTTTTGCGTATCGATCTTGACATAATTTTACTGTTTAATACAAATATAATATCAAAGGCTTACATTTTAATTATTTCCGTCGACAATTCAATCTTGCCTACAAGATCAACTAATACCCCGTTCAACTCTGGACTTTTCGGTATCTCCCACTTACCGATTAAGTCCAAAAAAATGCTTTTCAATTCTGCGAATTTTTGTATGTTAGTTGATCGAAAAAGGATTTGCTACATTTGTTAGATCCTAAACTTTTTTATTCTTTATTTTTAAGCATGCTGAAAATATGGAACTGTCTTATTGTATTAATATTCCTCTTTTCTTGTGATGGAAGGAATTATATTGATCCTAAAAATACTCAGATTTTGGCTGAGCATAAGATGAATTTCCCAAAGGAGTCTACAGATCATTTCCCTCAGCAATTGGGAAGTGAGGTGGATATCATTTATAATGAAGGCATCGAAAATAATAATCTCAATCTATACCTAGTTGAACACAACGTAAGTGAAAAATATATCAATAAATTACTTAATAGGTTGAAAGATACTAAGTATTATAGAGGGGGTGATAAAAATCTTTTAATCATCAATAGAAACGAAAAGATCATAGAAGGCTTTAGTGAATTTCCGAAGATTGACAGCGCTAATTTACAAGGCGATGCTCCTGTTCCAAATTTTATCCGTTATAAAAATGGGATAACCGCCGTCCTAATTATGAATTTTATATTATCCATACTGACAATAAGGAAAGACAGTTTAAAAATGAAATTCTTAGCGAAAATGCATCAATGCCATTTAATTGGAAGCATGGTATTACTTATGGTGTTGCTGTCAATAAATTGGAGAAGAATATAATTTATTGGGTTGCAGTTTGGTAATGCTTATGTTCGGCACCCTGAAGATCAAATGACTCAAAACTAGTTATGTTTTTTGACAGATTCATCTATAAGCTTCATTAGATGATCGACAGTATTAGCTACTTCTTCTTTCTGCACGACCAATGTTTTTTTTCTAGACCCGTGCATGTTGTGTTATCAGCCCTGTTTGGATACCAAAGCCGAGGACTTTTCGGTATTTTTCATATACTGCCTACATACACCTTGTTTTTCTCAGATAGCCACCCCCACCACCTTACTTTTGCTATACACATAAAAACAAAAGAATATGGCAAATCAATTTTTAGTTAAGGAAACAATGGCAGCTATGCGAGCTTATCAGCTGCTGAAATCACAGCTTTACAGACTGAAACTTATGATAGTGTAGAACTGTTAGGTTATTACGAGAAAGGAGATACCCCGGCACCGATTATTTATTACTTGGCTCCAACAATTCTAGATTCTGGGCAAGATGACGGGAGAAGTATAATCGACTTAGGTACGGTCAAATTAGTTCATGAATTTAACCATGTAATCGATTCTAGTTATTTTGGCGTTGCGGAGACATTGGCGGATAATTCTACCTTATTGGAAAAGAGCATAGTAATATTTTTTAGTATTTGTAATTCCTGCTATTGCTTTTGGGAATTATTACTGTTTCGCTATTATTTAAACCGAAATAATAGATAAGCAAAATGCTAGTGATAAGCATCTATATGAACAACTTATTTTGGTAAATTCATGAGCAGCTCCTCCGCAGGGACTTCTTTTATTTTTCCATCAACTTTTATAACCAAACTTTCACCCTTTGCTGCACTTTCTTCTGCCAATTTTCGCAAAGCTTTCTGTACTCCTAAACGAATTCGTTCAGCAAGATTGATATTTTCAATATTTACATTATTGTTCATTGTTATACTTCGATTTTATTGCTGACCAAATTTCGCTATTTGAAACGAGTTCTCCAAATCTATCACCCTGAGCAATTATTTCGGGTATTAAATCCATGTTGTCAAAGACCAACCATCGATCACATATGGGGATATAGATGTTAAACAAGTTTTCTAAACCACGATGATATCGTCTCTCTATCACATCAGAAGGGATATTATGCCCTCCGTTCTCAACTCTTTTCTTTACACGCTGTATAGCCAATGAGGGAGAGTCGAGCCAAAAATAAAGTAAGGTGACTGAATATCCTATTTTTTGCGCATCAAATACTAAGTTTTTATAGCTGCGGGTAGAAAGGGTTGTTTCAAAAGCGAAATCAGCTCCAGTTTTCATTAATTCCGCAATACGATCTAACATAATACGTCCCGCTGACACAGCCACACTTTGCGGATTAAACGGAGAAATACCTGCTGCTATATTGTCCGCATTTACAAATTCCCTGCAATCTAATATCTCAGGTAGTACAGTATAACTCGCAGTTGTTTTTCCTGCTCCATTGCACCCAGAGATAATATAAATATTTGGCATACTCGTTTTTTTATCAAAATAATGAAAATTGCCTGCTTTTTCAATTTCTTTTTATAAGTTGATAATTATATTGCGGCGATATACCTAGTTTTCTTGGGATTTATGCGTAATTACTCTTCTCAATACAGTTATAGTCCATTAAAGAAATATTGGATTTTTTATATTTGAAGGGGTATTGTCACTACCTTATAAAGTATTTCAATTCCTTAATGACATATAACCTAGTAGGCTGTAAGAATCGATAAAATAGTAATTGGCGAAGTAGATATATCAACTATGCAGTATACAGCCCCATTTTCTTGTTCGACTATTTTTGTTTAAAAATAGAATAGCCAAATTACCTCCTTTTGCCGATTAAAGGGGGGCTTTTTTGTTTTATAAGTTTTCTTCGTAGCTCTGGGAATCATGAATGGAGCACACTTTTCGGTATCTCCCCGATACCGCTTACATACAGCTAGTTTTCCCCAGATAGCCACGGCCACCACCATACTTTTGCTATACACATAAAAACAAAAGAATATGGCAAATCAATTTTTAATTAAGGAAACGGTGGATGCAATCCGCAATTTATCAGCAACTGAAATCGCAGGATTGCAAGGAACTAATGCAACTTACCTAGGTGTAGAGTTATTAGGCTATTATGAAAAGGGCGACACCCCAGCACCCATTAGATACTATTTAAGTAACACAGTAGAAGGTGATGACGGAGGTAGCATATTTGAAGTCAATGGGATTAAGTTGGAACATGAGTTTAAGGATACAGTCGATGTTAGATATTTTGGATTATTTGATTACTTGTTAGATGTAACTTCTTTAGCCACAAACATAACAAGGGATCTTGCTAGGAAAGGTCTAGGAGTCGCTTTTTTACAAGGCGACTATAGAATAGATGCTACTCAGAACTCAAATAGGGGCTTTCTTATACAAGAAAACACAAAAGTTATAACAGGGCAAAACACTAGATTTGTTTGTATACCTAATTCAAATGGAACATATAATATTATTACACTGAGGGGAGTCTCTAAATTCTATAGCAATAATCTTAATATTGTAGGTGAAAGGGGACAACATACAGGTACAACAGGAGAATCGGGGATGGGCTTAACTATGCGAGGATGTAGTAATGTAACCATTAATAACCTTGCAGTTATTGATTGTTGGGGGGATGGCTTGTATTTAGGAACGGATGGTGGTAGAGAAAATCATAATATTGATATAGGTAATATAAATATTGATAACTGTCGAAGAAATGGTGTCTCATTTGTAAATGTTAGAGATATGTTTGTTGAAAGTATGACCGTCACTAATACTAATGGTACAAATCCTCAACGAGCATTAGACTTTGAACCAAATTATGATACAGAGTATATACAGAATATTAATATTAAGAATTTAAGAACTTCTAACAATGTCAATGGTGGTGTAAACATCCAAACACTTTCTATGTCTAGCAATTCACCCTATGTATCTGTAAATATTGAAAATTATAGATCTGAAAATGAGCCCGCATTGGTAGGATCAGGCATGCGACAGACTAGGGTCAGAGGTCAGGTGAGCATCGGCAATCTTATATCCAGTAATGCACCAGAGTATGCTATTCTGTATAGGTATTTTTTTAATCAACCGGATGTTTATATCAAAAATGCGTTTATAGAAAACAGTAATACTTCAGGAGGCGCGCAGTTTTATAACTCATCGGTTGCTATATATGTAGATACACCGGACGAAGGGGATATTGAAACTAAATATCAAACTTCTATCAATATAGATAATTTAGTTGTTTCAAAATCTAACCAAAATACGGCATATTCTATTTTCGTTCAGAATAGAATAAATAATTCTATTCCTATTAATAATGTCAATATAAAATCTCATAGCTTAGACCGGCCAGTCAATTTTACTTCTTATGGAAAATTGCAGATAGATAAAGTCAAACATATATCAACTGCAGAGACTATTGTACCCGTCAATAAATATGATATATATTCCGAATTTAATAATAGTAATTCTGAAGGCGATAATTTTATAGATTTACAAAAGGGATATTTGGGACAAGTCGTGAAAATCGTTAATGCGAGTGGCAGGACTTTAAAAGTTGGGGCCACGACAGCGTCGTCCACAATTGATGGTATTTTTGATGTCTCAACACCTGTTCCTTACAAATATCTCAAGAGTGAGTTTGCTGGAGACTTTCTAGTGCTTGAAAACATTGGGTTTGGAAATAGTTTTGCCCAGTGGAAGATCATACAACAATATGGTCAATGGAATAATGCTGATCTTAAATTAGAAGCTAGAACATTGATCGGTAAGGAAGTCTATGGTAGCAATAGCACAGGGTCAGCAGATATTTCTGAAATTGAATTAGACGGTTTAAATCGGAGCTGCTTTTTTAGGGCAGCAGGTGTAAACGCATTGGGATTAAATGTTCAACACACTGTAAATAATGGGTATGCTTTTCAAATCCGGCAAAAAGATTACACCTCGTCAAATATTATGGTCAGGATAAAAAATAATAATGTATGGACAGATTGGGTTGAATATTTACCTATGAAACAAGCGTTATCTTCACTGAATTCCGCAGCGAGCCCAAGCGCAATTTACCAGCAGTCAGAAGCTCAGTCTGTACTTGAAGAATTAAGAGATCTTAAAGCAAAATTACGTGCAGCAGGTATTATGGCGAATTAACCATTAACATTCAATAATAGTTAGAGCGATATTCCAATTTCGGAATGTCGCTTTTTTGTTGGCAAAAAAAAGAATCAAAGAAAAGTCTGTTCTCTACTTTTCGGTATCTCCCGTATACCGCTTACATACGCCTTGTTTTCCTCCGAACGCCTCCTCCGCAACCATACTTTTGCTATACACATAAAAACAAAAGAATATGGCAAATCAATTTTTAATTAAAGAGACAATGTTGGCGATGCGAGGCTTAATGCCAGCTGAAATTACTGCTTTAGAGAACGGAACTTATGACGGAGTACAATTACTGGGCTATTATCATAAAGGCGATACCCCAGCGCCGATTATTTACTACTATATTGATCCATTAACAGATCCTGATCCTGGGCCGGATGACGAGGGAAGTGTTATTGCCGTGAATGGAGGTATATATATAACAAACTAATTTAACATTTTTAATTTGTCTGAAAAACAGGTAAGTCTACCTGAAAAAGGTTGAATCGAAGCTCGGACAATTGATTCCCGAAGAAAGGAGAAGGAATGGGGAATTCAAATCCATGGAAGATTTTATTAGAAGGATTCCAATCGGTATTGAAACTTTGCAGATTTTGATTTTTATCGGAGCATTTCGGTTTACTGGTGTACCGAAGAATGAATTGTTTTTAAAAGCAAGAGTACTTCTTGGGGATTTTAAACCCGAACGTAGATTTGAAACGTTGTTTGAAGAACCTTTGAAGGAATTTAAATTTCCAGAATTGAAAAGGAACACCTTTGAAGATGCATTTGATGAGATTGACATTCTATCTTTTCCGGTGTCTTGCACACCCTTTGATCTGTTGCAGACAAAGTACAGAGGAACTGTGATGGCGAAAGATCTTGTTCATTATCATAAAAGAGAGGTGAAAATGCTTACATATCTGATTTCGCGAAAGCATGTACCTACAAAGAGGGGGACTATGTATTTCGGCACATGAGTAGACGTCAATGGCGATTATTTTGACACCGCCCATTTTCCTGATTGCCTTGAAAAGTTTCCTTTTCAAGGAGGTGGCTGCTATCTACTTTTGGGGATAGTGGAGGTTGATTTTCATTTTCCAACAATCACGATTACCAAAATGGCAAAAATGCCTTTTATTCCTGATCCAAGATATGCACATGATGAGGATAAAAAATACGAAGCACAGCAACGTATGAAAGAAGATGTGAGTACGACTTTCCGAGCACCTTATCCTCAGGAACATGAAATTGGATTACCTCGTCAAAAATTAATGGATTAACCAAATATCTAGTAAACAGAAAGCTATCCTAATCTGGGATAGCTTTCTGTTTTTTTGCTCGTGATACGATTAAAATTATAACATCAGATATATTGATCTTTTTTCAATGTAAGAGTTTTGAATAAGAACAATATTCCCAAAATACTACATAAATTTTTGTAGCCATAAGCTGAACAATATCAGTATGTTCAGCGCAAAAAGGCAGGAAACCGTTATATAAATTGAACGTTTGTTAAATTTTTTCAAAAACAAAATGGACAAAACCGGTACTACCAAGGTTATAAAATAGATTATTGCAACTATTTGATTAATAACCCCAAATGTACCAGCCGAAATACCCCAATTTTCAGATATGGCGTTCAATCTCTCTGGGGAAGTAGGGTAAAAACCTTCGCCGCTTACCATCTTAACCATTGCAACACCACCGATGAAGGGCATAAAAAGCCAGAACATTAGCTGTATCAAGCACGCCATAAATGACAGGGCATATAAAACTTTTAGTACTTTCATGTTTAAAAATAGTTATTAATCCTTACAATCTGTGCTTAAAGCGCTCAACGGTTTCTTTCCGTCAATGACATCCTTAACTGTATTCCAGTCCGGGCGATGGATTTCTTGTTTTCCGGGAGCTGCTTTCCCCCCGTTTTTATTTATAAAATCTGAAACCATTTTTTGATACGAGTTCCACAATGCATCAGCTTGACCAAAAGGCCCTGCACCGGGCTTTCCAAAAAAGTCTGCAACAGATTGCAAATTGTTTCCGTCAATATTCGTTAGCCTATCAACCCCCCGCGTAAAGAAAGTATATGAACCATTTGAGTTCTTCACGAAACCAAAATCTCTATTTCCTGAGACTGGGTGTTTCTAGTACATCGGTTCATAAATTGTTGTAAAAGTCCAGCCAGTACTATTGTATTTACTAACAATAACCGATCCGTTATCCGGTCCTGCGATATCTATTCTTACAATCGAATTTAGCGGATTACCTGAATTCCATAAGTTAGTATCATTTACACCTGAGTACTGATAAGGAAAAAACTCTGAATAACTTGTATTAATAAACTGGTTTATATTTTTCCGGAAATGCTCCAGGAATTGTTCTGGAGTTGCTGTTTTTCCGTTGAGCATAGGCAGTTTATCCACATTGATTGGAAAGTAGTCCATATTCACCACAGGGCTAAAAGCACTGTTTATATTTTGGACATTGATAAGGTAAGAATTATCGCTGCCAGGTTTTATTGTATTTTCAACACTTTTTATCCGGTCTAGCGTAGAGTTATTGACAATAAACTTGGCAGTGGCAATCCACTTTTTTATTATCTCACAAGGGATAGTTGGAATTAACGCAAAAGGTTTGTCTTTAAGTTGCTGCTTAATTGCTGCAATGGAAGGTTTAGTAATATTATCGGCAGGTGTACCGCCGCCGCCGCCGCCACTAGTCGGTGGAAGATCATCTGAACATGCAGCGTGGGGCAATTTTGGCTTTGGATAATGCCATACAGTATTTAGTTCCCCTTCAACATAACCTTCAACAGTTCCTTGGTCGTCTTCTTCTGGCTGACACCTTGGATCTCCGGGAAGTCCACCTGCTTTCAGCTTAGATTTTGACTGATCTTTATACCAGGTATTGTCACTATTGAAGTTGACAAAATATGATTTTCCTCCATAATACTTTAGTAAGCGATATACTCCTTTACAATAGGCAGGTCAGCTTCTGCCCAGTCATAGTCAAGCAATTGATCTATGGCTACCCATATTGCCTGGGCATGCTCCAGCGCTTTTACTTCGCCAGATTGCAGGCTGCATACAAAAGGG